>Ga0209477_1000044_pt1 | contig 55592 bp, 53 predicted proteins | sample KloWWTupernatant_FD_187180 | JGI IMG/M metagenome (GOLD analysis project Ga0209477, IMG submission 187180) | Active sludge microbial communities from Klosterneuburg, Austria, studying microevolution and ecology of nitrifiers - Klosterneuburg... | ecosystem: Engineered > WWTP > Aerobic digester >...
CTCATCGGACGCATCGGGCACCTTCCGCGCGATCACGCTCGGCTCCCGCGTGGTGCTCTCGCTGACCACGACCGCCTACCAGTCGATGGCGATGTCGAGCGTCGACTCCTTCGACCTGAATTCGGCCTGGAATGACGGCGCGAAGCTGTTCACCGACCTCGATGCGATCTACGGCGACGCCGGCGGTGTCCTGGCCAGCCAGGCCAAGGCCACCCTCGACGCGGTGAACCAGCTCAAGACCCTTCGCGAAACCAAGTACGCGCCGCAGAACGGCGCTAGCTATCCCGACAGCGAGTGGGGCCGCGGGCTGTCGGACATCGCCCGCCTCGCCAAGGCGGGAGTCGGGCTCGAGGTCGCGTGCATCGACTACGGCGGTTGGGACATGCATCAGAGCATCGGCACGCCGGCGAATGCCAACGGCCAGTTCTCGAGACTGGCCCGCGACTTCTCCGCAGGGCTGGCCGCCTTCCGAGCCGACCTCGGTTCGCGGTGGGACACCGTGACCGTGATCACGATGAGCGAGTTCGGCCGCCGGGTGGAGGTCAACGGCGACGGTGGCACCGACCACGGGCACGGGAATGTGATGTTCGCCCTCGGCGGTGCGATCAAGGGCGGGGTCTTCGGCTCGATGCCCACTCTGACGAAAGCGAACCTCACCGACGGTGACGTTCCGATCACCACCGACTACCGCCAGGCACTCACCGAGATCGTCACCAACCGCCTGCGCAACGACCGGGTCGCCGACATCTTCCCCGGCTTCAGTCCCGGGACGGCGCTCGGGATCGCCTGATCGAGCCGTCGCGGGTGAGGCTGCAGTGGCGGTCAAGCTTTGCCTGCGGACGGCGTCCGTGAACTTGGCGCTCTCAGTTCGGCGACTTATGGTGAAACGGAACCCGACCCCGAAGGTGCCGAAATGCCAGCTCTCCTCCGTGTAGCCCGAGCCGTTGCGATCTCACTCACAACAGCTGCTCTGGTGGCAGGCGTGGGCACGTCCTCGCCGGCCAAGACGCTCGGCGCGAACAACCTGCCGATCATGAACGCTGCCGGCACCACCTTTGGGATCCTCTCGCACCGCGGCGGAGCATTGCAGTGGCCCGAGAACTCCGCTGAGGCGTTCAACAACAGCGTCGCAGCGGGCTTCGACTCGATCGAGACCGACATCCTGTTCACCAGCGACGGCACCGCGGTGATGAGTCACTACGACCTCCTGCCCGACCGCTGCACCCTCGCCGGGCAGAGCATCCACCTGATGACCGCGGCCCAAGTCGCCGAGGTGCGGTGCGCCAACCTGGCCGGCGAGAAGAACGTGCCCATCCCCACCTTCGCCGAGCTCGCGGACGCACTCGCCAAGAACCCCGACGTCGGCCTCAACCTCGACCTGAAGAGCTACACCGGTCAGCCGGCGGAGGAGCAGAAGACCTACGCCGCCCGCGCGATCCAGCTCGTCAAGGACCACGGCCTGCTCTCGCGCACGACCATCATCAGTTTCTCCTGGACGAACCACCTGCCGGTCATCCGTGCCGCGGCACCGAAGGTGTACGTGTTGGCCCTCGACAACGGCACCATGGACCTGGACCGCGTCCGCCTGGCCGACAAGCTCAAGGCCAACGGGTACGGCATCAAGATGAAGTACACCTCCGAGTACCTGGTCAAGTACACCAAGGCCAAGGGCATGGACGCGGTGCCCTGGGAGGTGCTCGGCGACGAGCAGCGGGCCTTCAGCATCTACTACGGCGGCAAGTTCCAGCTGTTCAGCACCGACGAGCCCACGATCACCCGGGCCCAGTTGGTGGCGGGCCAGATCAACCTGAACCCGGTTTCGATGCCGACCGTCACTTCGCTGGCCACACCGGTCGTGCTCAGCCAGGCGAAGTACGCCAAGTACAAGCGGGCCTACCCGCTGGTCAGCGGCACGGCTGTGCCCAAGGAGGACGTCGCCCAGCTTCGCAGCGTGACCCTGTCGATCACCGTCACCGGCGGGAAGGGCAAGGGACGCCTCTACGTCGGCGGCATGTCCACGCCGTTGAAGAGCTCGACATCGATGAAGCTGCCCAAGGGAACCAAGACGTTCACTGTCAACACGCCCATTGGCGACAAGGGCAAGCTGCGGATCTGGACCACCAGGACGGTGACCCTCACCGTCACCGCGGTCGCCTACACCCGGGTGCGATTCGCCTGAGCGGACGAGCTACCTCACTTCGGCTACCTCACTTCGGCTGGTCGAGCCTGTCGAGACCCTCACCCGGCCTGATCTCGACAAGCTCGATCAACGAATTGGGGACTGCTCGATCAACCGAATCGGGGACTACTTGAGCAACCGAATTGGGGACTACTTGGTTACCCGACGTTGTAGCTGAGCAGGCGCCAGTGCTCATCACCGGGCTGAAGTACGGCCCAGTGGCAATTCACCATGCCACCGAACCGGCGCGCGTGGGAGTAATCGAGGCCGATCAGCAGCATGGCTGCGACGCGCAGCGACAGTCCGTGGCCGACCACGAGCACGACCTCGTCGGCGTCGGCTGCCTCGACATAGTCGGCCAGTGCGGCAGCGACCCGCAGCCCGGACTCGGTGGCCGTCTCCCCGGTCGCCGAGCGCCGGAAGTCGCGGCCCTCGCGCAGAGCCGGCCAGAAGTCGGGTTCGAGCTCCCCGGCTTCGGCCATGCTCAGCCCGGCCCAGCTGCCGACGTCCACCTCGCGCAAGCGGGCGTCCGTCCGCACCTCAAGGCCCAGGTTCGCAGCCACGATCTGAGCGGTCTCAGCCGCGCGGATCAGGTCCGAGCAGTACACGCGGGTGATGCCTGACTCGGCCAACATGGACGCCGCTGCTGCCGCCTGTTCGCGTCCGGCGTCGTTCAGCGAGACATCGGCATGCCCCTGGAAACGTCCGCCGTCGTTCCAATCTGTGACGCCGTGGCGGAGCAGGACGACCGTGGTCATTCGGCCGGCGCGGCGTCCTCAGTCGAGCCCGTGGCCGGCTCCAGCGGGCCGAGGTCGAGCCGTGGGCAGTCCTTCCACAACCGCTCCAGGCTGTAGAGCGCGCGCTCCTCGGTGTGCTGCACGTGCACGACCACGTCGAGGAAGTCGAGCAGCACCCAACGGTTCTCCCGATCCCCCTCCCGGCGGACGGCCTTCACCCCGGTCTTCAGCAGGGCCTCCTCGATCCCGTCCACCACCGCACCGACCTGGCGCTCGTTGGTTGCGGCGACGATCAGGAAGATGTCGGTGATGGCGAGCCGCTCGGACACGTCGAACGCGACCGGGTCGGACGCGAGCTTGGCGACGGCCGCACGGGCGGCGACCCGGGCGACTTCGAGGGCTTGATCAGTTGCAGTCACTTGGTTCCTTGGTTGCGGTAGAGGCCGCGCTTGGCGATGTACTGGACGATGCCGTCGGGCACGAGGTACCAGATCGGCAGGCCGTCGCGAACCCGGTCGCGGCAGGCTGTGGATGAAATCGACAGGGCGGGCACCTCGAGCAGGGTCACCTTGTCGTCGGGAAGATGGGCGATGTCCCGCTCCCCCAACGGCACCCCCGGGCGGGAGACACCAACGAAGTGAGCGTAGTCCCAGAGTTCGTCGACGCCCTTCCAGGTGAGGATCTGGCTGAGTGCGTCCGCACCGGTGATGAAGAACATCTCCACCTCGGTGCCGCGCAGGGCGCGCATGTCGCGCAGGGTGTCGACGGTGTAGGTGGGTCCGTCGCGTTCGATGTCGACCCGGCTCACCGAGAACCGGGGGTTGGACGCGGTCGCGATCGTGGTCATCAGGTAGCGGTCCTCGGCCTGGGAGACCAGCCGGTCAGCCTTCTGCCACGGGGTGCCGGTGGGCACGAACACGACCTCGTCGAGGTCGAACCGCGCCTGCACCTCACTCGCGGCGACCAGGTGGCCGTGGTGGATCGGGTCGAACGTGCCGCCCATGATGCCCAGGCGCTGCTTCCGGGTGCCCTGCGGCTCCCAGGCGATCGGGGTTTCGCTCATTTGGCGTGCGGCCGGCCCTTGCCCACCTGGCGAACGAAGCCCAGCCCGCTGGCCAGCAGGCCGAACGCGATCAGGCCGACCACTACGGGTGCGGAGACGTCAACGGCGACAGCCTCGAGGATCTGCATGCCGCGGATACTACACGTGGCGACGCCGGACGGCCGGTCCGGGGCCGGGCGTCCGGCGTTTTCGGAGGTGCTCAGCCGAGTTCCAGGTCGCGGCGCCGGATCCCGGCCACGCCGAGCGCTCCCAGACCGAGACCGAGCGCGGTGAGCACGACCAGCGGTACGTCGAGCCCAGTGGTGAGCAGGCCGGCGAAGGTGGCCGCGAACGGCGAGATCAGCCGGATGGTCTCCGCGGGCAGCAGGTTGAACTCCGCGAACAGGTCCAGCAGCAGCAGGGTCCCGAGGACGGTCCAACTCACCCAGATCGACGCTCGAGGTATCCAGCCGACCAGCGCGAGCGCGAGCCCGACCATCGCCAGGATCGCCGGCAGGTAGGCGATCGTCGTCAGCGGCAGCGACCACCGGCCCGAACCCAGTGCGCCGCCCAGGCCGAGTCCGAGCAGGATGATCGCACCCACACCGGCGGCGACCAGCGCCCAGGCCAGCGACCAGCGGGCCCGGGTCACCGGCCTGGCCAGGACCGGCTCGGCCAGCCCGCTGGTCTCGTCGGTGCGCAGGGTGAGGACGGCCGCCAGCGCGGCGGCTGTGGCGACCTGCGCCAGCACATAGAGGACGAACTGGAAGAAGACCTCGCCGACCTCGCCACCGTGTCGGCGGGCGAATTCCTCGAAGGCTGTGCCCGCGAGTTGCTGATCGAGGCTCGCCAGTACCGTCCCCATCATCAGCCCGAGGAAGGCCAGCGCCACCGCCCACCCGATCACCGACCCGCGCTGCAGCCGCGCGGCCAACGCGAGCGGACCCCGGAGCCAGCCGGGAGCGGACGCCCGTCCGCGCCTGGCCGGGATCAGACCGCAACCGTAGTCACGGCTTCGGTTGAGCCGCAGCGACAGCCAGCCCAGTGCCGCCGCCAGCACCAGCGGTACCAGCGGTACCCAGTACCGATCGGCCACGAATGCCTGGGCGTGGCGCGCCCACCCGAACGGGCTCAGCCACACGATCGGGCTGCCGATCGCGTCCCCGATCGCGGCGATCACGAAGAACACCCCCAGCACGGCCGCCGACAGCCGTCCGGCCACCCCGGGGTCGGTCGCGAGCTGAGCGCACACCGCCCCCACCCCGGTGAAGAACAGGATGGACGCCGCCAGCACCACCGCAAGCAGAGCGGATCCGCCCGTCGGCATGCCGGTCGCGATCAGGCCGAGGAATGCCACGGCACCGACGGCCACGCCTGCGCCGCCGACCACCAGCAAGGCCGCCCGGAGCTGGTCGGCGCGGGTCGCCCGTCCGGCGAGTTGTAGTTCGAGCCGCCCGGCCTGCTCGTCGGAGCGCGCGTACCGGACGATGAAGATGAGTGCCACCACCGCACCCACCAGCGAACCGGACGAGGCCAGCGTCCACGCCACCAGTCCACCGGTGGAGGCGGCGAAGATCGGTCCGCGCAGTGCGAGTTCGGAGACATTGGCCATCGACTCGTGCGCGAACGCGTCCCGGTCGGCCTGGGTCGGGTAGCCGGCCCGCGTGAAGACCACCATCAGTGCGGGCAGCAGGCCCAGCAGCAGCACCCACGCCAGCAGCCCCCAGCGCGACCGGCGCAGATACGCCCGGGTGAGGATGGCGATCATTCGGGCCTCGTCGAGCGGTAGTGCGCGAGAAAGACGTCCTCCAGCGATGGGGCTCCCGCCTCCACCCGGCGCACTCCCGCTGCCGCGAGCCGCCGCATCACCTCGGGCAGAGCTGCAGCGTCCACACTCAGCCGCAGCCGGTCGCCGTCCTCGGCTAGGACGGCGACGCCGTCCAGGGCCAGGTCAAGACGGCGGGTGACCTGCGCCGTGACCAGGGTGTGCTGGGCGCCGCGCAACTCGGCCAGAGGGGCGGAATCGACAAGCCGGCCGGCCCGGATGATGCTGACGTGGTCGCACAGTCGCTCCACCTCGCTGAGGACGTGGCTGGACAGCAGGATCGTCTTGCCCCGGGCGTGCTCGGCTCGGATTGCCTCGGCGAAAGCCGCCTCGACCAGCGGATCGAGCCCGGAGGTGGGCTCGTCGAGGATGAGCAGTTCGGCATCGGCGGCCAAGGCGGCGACCAGGGCGACCTTCTGCCGGTTGCCCTTGGAATAGGTGCGGTTGCGCTTGGTGGGGTCGAGGTCGAAGACGTCCAGCCACCGCTGGCGGTCACCGTCCTTCCCGTGCAGGCGGGCGAGGAGGTCGAGGGTCTCGCCGCCGGTCAGGTTCGGCCACAGTGTGACGTCGCCAGGGACGTAGGCGAGCCGGGCATGGATCGCCGCGACGTCGTGCCACGGGTCGAGCCCGAAGACCCTGACGGTGCCTGAGGTGATCCCGAGGAGACCGAGCAGGACCCGCAGTGTGGTGGTCTTGCCGGCGCCGTTGGGACCGAGGAAACCGTGGACCTGGCCGGGCTCCACCCGCAGGCTGAAGCCGTCCAGAGCGGTCGTGGTGCCGTAGTGCTTGGTGACGGCTTCGAGTTCGATGCTGGCGCTCACTGCGGGTTCTCCGTTCTGGTCGCCCTCCGGGCGGCTTCCATGACCTCGGCCGGGGCGAGGTTCGGGTCGAGCAGGTCGAGCTGCGCAGCGCTGATCCGTGGACTGCTGCCCAAAGAGGCCGGCTCCCCCAGCGCGCGCTCCACGTGCGGACGCAGCAGCAGCAGTCCCAGCTTCATGGCCACCAGCACCGCGGCGCGATCGCGGACGGCGGAGGCGGCATCCGTCCGTAGGTACGGCTCGGTGAGCTCGACCAGCGAGTCGAAGATCCGCTGGGCCTTCGGGGTGTTCTCGACCAGGCAGCGGTTCAGGTAGCCGATCACGATCGGCGCCGAGCGGTACACCTCCGCGAGGTAGTCGGGGTCGGTGATGCCGAGGTTGTCGATCCCGGCTTCGACCTGCTCGCGGAAGTAGGCCACGATGTAGTCGTCGCAGGCGCTGCGCAGGCCGTCCTTGGTGCCGAAGTGGTGCTGGACGAGCGCGGGGGAACACCCGGCGCGCTTCGCGATCCCGCGGATGCTGGCCGCGTCCCCATCCTCGGCGAAGGCGGACAGCGCCGCATCCCGGATTCGTGCTCGACCGGTCAGGTCCTCGGGTAGCGCCACGCCCGCGACTGTACGATCGTACGGTGGCCTGGGCAACTGTACAGTCGTCGGCGCGTCGAACAGGACCAGGATCGCGAGGTCTGCGGGTTGACCTGGAGCCTCAACCGCGGGTCTGGCCGTCGCCGTCGACGATGTACTTGCTGGAGGTCATCTCGGCCAGGCCCATCGGGCCGCGGGCGTGCAGCTTCTGGGTGGAGATGCCGATCTCTGCGCCGAAGCCGAACTCGCCGCCGTCCACGAAGCGTGAGGACGCGTTCACCAGCACGGCGGCGGCGTCCACTTCGGCGACGAACTGGTCGGCGCAGCTGCGATCGTTGGTCACGATCGTCTCCGAGTGCCCGGTGGTGTGCGTGCGGATGTGTTCGATGGCCGCATCGATCGAGTCGACGACGTCACAGGCGAGGTCGAGGGTCAGGTACTCGGCGTCGAACTCATCGGGCTCGGCCGGCACCACCGCGTCCGAGTAGGCCTGCACCGCCGCGGTGCCGTGGACGGTGACCCCGGCTTCGGCGAGCGCGGCCAGAGCCTTGGGCAGGAAGGTGGAGGCCGTGTCGGCGTGCACCAGCAGGGTCTCCAGGGCATTGCAGACGCTGGGCCGCTGCACCTTCGCGTTCAGCATGATGCGCAGGGCCATCTCCTGATCGGCCGATGCGTCCACGAACAGATGGCAGTTGCCGGTCCCGGTCTCGATCACGGGGACGGTCGAACCCGCGACCACCGCGTTGATCAGCCCCGCCCCGCCCCGCGGGATGAGCAGGTCGACCAGGCCGCGAGCGGTCATCATCTCACCGGTGACACTGCGATCCCCCTCGACCAGCTGGACGGCGTCCCGGGGCAACCCGGACGCCGCGAGCCCGGCGCGCAGCGCGGTGATCACCGCGCGATTGGAGTTGAGCGCCGAGGACGAGCCGCGCAGCAGCGCGGCGTTGCCGGACTTCAGGCAGATGCCGGCGGCGTCCGCGGTCACGTTGGGCCGGGCCTCGTAGATGATCCCCACCACCCCGAACGGCACCCGCACCTGGCGAACGCGCACACCGTTGGCGTTCGTCCAACCACGAACAACGTCGCCGACCGGGTCGGGAAGCGCTGCCAGATCGCGCAGTCCGGTCACCATCGAGTCGATCCGCCCGCCGGTCAGCGCGAGCCGGTCGATCAGCGATTCGGGCGTCCCCGACGCTCGTGCGGCGGCGACGTCCGCTGCGTTCGCGGCCAGCACCGCGGGGGCGGAGGCCGCGAGCGCGTCCGCCATTGCCTGCAGCCCGGCGTCCTTCTGGGCGCGGGTGAGAGTGGCGAGGGTGCGCGCGGCCACCTTCGCGCCGGTGGCCAGATCAGCGAAAGTCATGCGCGACAGATTACGCCGCGACGGGGTTCAGGTCCCGGCCCGGCTGCGGGCGCGGACGTACGCGCGAACCTCCGAGCGCGTGGGCACGCCGAAGGAGCGCAGTCCGGCCTGGCGCAGGATCCACCAGACCAGGTTGAACGCGGTCACCGTCAGCGTCACGGTTGCAGTGATGATCGTGCCGGCGTCGTTCACCAGCAGTCCCCAGGTGAACCAGAACACCTGGTTGACCACGCCGCCGATCAGGAACACCGGCGAGACCCCGGCGACGCTGGGCGAGCGGATCAGTTCGACGCACTGGCCGAAGTTCGCGAAGAACGCGGGGAAGATCGCGACCACGCCGAACACCGCCGTGCCGAACGCCAGGTCGACGCCGATCATCAGCGCTCCCACCAACACGCCCGGTAGCAGCACCTTCGGCAGCGAGCGCTCCAGTTCCCGCGACATCATCACCAGGATCGGCAAGGTGGAAGCCAGGCCGAGGATGTTGGGCACGATCATGTTCGTCTGGCCGAGGAGGATGCCGTGCGAGGCCCAGCCGATGTTCAACCCGAGAATCGCCTGCCAGGCCGGCATCGAAAGCCCCTCGACACTACGGGTGCGGGCGAGCCGGAAGACCTGGGGCAAGCCCAGCAGCGTGCCGATCAGGGCAGCGCCCCAGCCGACGAGTTCGACGACGCTCACGGCTTCTTCTTCCGCGGTCGCACGATCAGGTCGTCGCGGTGCACCACCTCGCGGTCGAACTGCGCGCCGCGCTCGGCCACCAGGTCGCGGGTGCTGCGGCCGATGATGCTCGGCAGCTCGGCCGAGTCGTAACTCACCAGCCCGCGAGCGACCACCTGCCCGGACTCCCCAACCAGCCGCACCGGGTCGCCGGCCGCGAAACTCCCACGGACCTCGACGATGCCGGCAGGCAGCAGGGACGCCTTGCGTTCGGTCAGCGCCTTCACCGCACCTGCGTCGAGCACCAGTTCGCCCTGCGAGACCGACGCGTAGGCCAGCCACATCAGTTTCCGCGAGCGTCGCTTTCCGGTGGGACGGAACAACGTGCCGACCTGCTCGCCCGTCAGTGCGTCGGCCACGGCGCTCGCTGCGGCGAGCACCACCGGAATGCCGGACGCGGTCGCGATCCGCGCAGCCTGCAGCTTGGTCTCCATACCCCCGGTACCGATCTCAGTCCCTTTCCCGGACGTGTCGACCACCAGGTCGTCGAGATCGGGCACGAGCGGGATCGGCCGGGCCTGCGGGTGCGACGGGTGCGCGGTGTAGAGCGAGTCGACGTCACTGAGCAGCACCAACGCGTCCGCGCCCACCAGGTGCGCCACCAGGGCAGCTAGCCGGTCGTTGTCGCCGAACCTGATCTCGTGGGTGGCCACCGTGTCGTTCTCGTTGACGATCGGCACCACACCGAGTTCGATCAGGCGGGTGAAAGTGCGCAGTGCGTTGCGGTAGTGGTCCTGGCGGGCGACGTCCTCGACGGTCAGCAGCACCTGTCCCACGGTGAGGTCGTAGCGCGCGAACAGGGTGCCGTAGCGACCCATCAGCAGGCTCTGCCCGACCGCGGCGGCGGCCTGCTTGCTGGCCAGGTCGCGCGGACGGTGCCGCAGGCGCAACGGCCCCATGCCGGACGCCATGGCGCCGGAGGAGACCAGAACCACGTCCTGGCCCCTCTGGCGAGCCGCGGCGAGCGCGTCCACCAACGCCTCCATCTTCGCCACGTCGAGTGCGCCGCTGGCGTCGGTGAGCGAGGAGGAGCCGACCTTCACGACGATGCGGCGTGCGTCGAGGACCTCCGGCCTCAGCCCGGGCGCGAAGGCCTCACTCATCGTCAGATTCCTTGAGCCCCTCCGAAGCCAGCCTGGTGTATTGCTGCGCTTCGCGTTCGGCAGCCTTCGCGGCGTGGTACTCGGCGTCCATCGCCCGACGGCGCTGAGCGGCCGGACGCTCCTTGACCAGGCGCTGGTCCTCACCGCGACGCGACAGGATCTCGGCGCCGACCTCCACCTGCGGGGCGAAGTCGAACACGACCGGGTTCTCGGCCCCGATGGCGACCGCGTCACCGGCGAGCGCACCCATCGCCAGCAACTCGTCCTCGATCCCGAGCCGAGCGAATCGGTCGGCGAGATAGCCGACCGCCTCGGAGTTGCTGAAGTCGGTCTGGCGCACCCACCGCTCGGGCTTGTCGCCGCGCACCCGCCAAACGAAACCGCCCTCGCCGTCACCTTGCCGGGTGATGCTGAACTCAGGCCCGGTGGCCACCGGCGTGGGCTTGATCACGATCTTCTTCGGCTCCGGCTTCGGCGCCTCGGCCCGGCGCTTCGCAACCAGTTCGGCCATCGCGAAGGTGAGCGACTGCAGCCCGGTGCCGGTCTTGGTCGAGATGCTGAACACCGGCAACCCGCGCGCCGCCAGGTCGCCGGTCACCAGTTCGGCCAGCTCGGCCGCGTCCGGCACGTCGACCTTGTTCAGGGCAACCATCCGGGGACGGTCGGCCAAGCCGCCGTACTCGCTCAGTTCGTTCTCAATCACGTCGAGGTCGGTGAGCGGGTCACGTCCGGGCTCGTAGGTGGCGCAGTCGATCACGTGCACGATCGCCTGGCAACGCTCGATGTGACGCAGGAACTCGTGGCCCAGGCCGCGACCCTCGCTCGCGCCTTCGATCAGCCCGGGCACGTCGGCGACGGTGAAGGTCGTGGTGCCGGCCACGACCACGCCCAGGTTGGGGATCAGCGTGGTGAACGGGTAGTCCGCGATCTTGGGCCGTGCTCGCGAGATGGCTGCGATGAGCGAGGACTTGCCCGCGCTCGGGAAGCCGACCAGGCCGATGTCGGCGACAACCTTGAGTTCAAGGGTGATCTTGCGGGATTCGCCGTCCTCGCCGAGCAGCGCGAAGCCGGGCGCCTTGCGCGCACTGGACGCGAGCGCCGCATTGCCGAGGCCCCCGCGTCCGCCGTTGGCGATGACGACCTCGGAATCGGGGCCGATCAGATCGGCCAGCACTGCACCGGTCTCGGCGTCGGTGACGACGGTGCCGTCCGGAACCGCAAGCACGATGTCTTCGCCGTTGGCGCCACTGTTGAAGTCGCCGCGTCCGGGCTGGCCGTTGGCCGCGCGCCGCACCGACTGCCGGTGGAACTCCACCAGTGTGGTCAGGTTCGGGTCGACCCGGAGGATCACCGATCCGCCGTTACCCCCGTTGCCGCCGTCAGGTCCGCCGAGAGGCTTGAACTTCTCCCGCTTGATGGACGCGCACCCGTGCCCGCCATTGCCGGCGGAGACGGTGAGCACCGTCTGGTCGATGAAAGAGGGAATTGCCACAGCTTGGAACCTTGCGCGTCGGGGAATCGGAGAGCAGCCCAGGGCCGGCACCGAGGCAATGAGTCTATCGGCTCGTCAGCTCGGGCCTTGCGCGCGTTTCCCTGAGGGTCGATTCACGGCACTCCGCTCCGCCCCGGTCGTTCGTCGCCAAGCGGGCATAGCTGGCCGACTACGGCGATTCGGGTCCGTCTTGTGGGGGTGGCGCCCAGAAGGAGTTATCAACCACTGGCGGTGGCGCCCGGAACTGGTCGGCCGGCTCGGCGGTGTGCCGGGTCTCGGGAGGCGGCGCATGCCAGCCCTGACCAATCACCGGCTCGGCCTCAGGGGTGAGGTCGAAGGTCTCCTCCTGCGGTTCGAAGCTGGCACCATTGCGTCGCCGCCGAAGCAGCCACCCGGCCCCGACCATCCCCGCACCGGCCAGCAGCCCCCCGCCGGCCCACCACGCCGGCCACCACTGTGAGCCCGGCTGTGCCCGGGCGACGATCTTCAGCGGCTTCAACACCACCCGGTCAGTGGTGATGTGCACCTGGTTGCCGGACACCTCACCGAAGCTTGCCGAGACCACCTGGCCCGGCATCGTGACCAGCACGTCGATGCCGTCGATCTCATAGGCGAAGTTCGTGGCTAGCAGGTCATACTCACCGACGTCCGTCGCGACGAGGGTCGGGTAGATCTCAGTCAGCCGATCAGCGCTCACCGTACCCGCCAACCGGCAGTCCACGGTGCCGTCGGGCAGTGCCTTCGCCTCGGCCTCAAGGCCAAAGTAGCCCTGGCCGGCTTCGAAGCTGCATTCATCGCTGGTGACGTTGAACGTGAGATCCACCCGAATCTCCTCCGGGGCAACCATCTCGACCGTGCCCTGAAGCCGGCAACCGCTCAGCAGCAGTGCGAGCGCGCTCGCACCGATCGCAGCGTTCAACCTCACCCAGCGGGAGTGCATGGCGGCGAGCTTAGCCCGGATTCGGGATTAGGCCGGAGTGACAATGTCCCCAGAAACACTGAGCAGGACGGTCCGATGGACCGTCCTGCTCAGAGAGTGCGAGTGATTACTCCGCGGCCGCGATGGCGATGTTCACCACGCGGCGACCGCGCCGCGTGCCGAACTCGACATTGCCTGCGCGCAGCGCGAACAGAGTGTCGTCCTTACCACGTCCCACGCCCTCGCCGGGGTGGAAGTGGGTGCCGCGCTGGCGGACGATGATCTCGCCGGCGTTGACCAACTCGCCGCCGAAACGCTTGACGCCGAGCCGCTGTGCGTTGGAGTCGCGACCGTTACGGGAGGCCGATGCGCCCTTCTTATGTGCCATGTCAGTGCCTCAGCTTTCGATCCCAGTGACCTTGACTTGGGTGTACCGCTGGCGGTGACCCTGTCGCTTCTTGTAGCCGGTCTTGTTCTTGAACTTGACGATCCGGATCTTCGGACCCTTGGTCTCGGCGATCACTTCAGCCGTGACACTGGCCTTGCCGAGCGCCGAGCTGTCCGAGGTCACCGCCTCGCCGTCGACCAGCAGCAGCGGGGTCAACGCGACGCTGTCGCCAGCCTTCGCCTCGACTTTGTCGATCTCCACGATGTCGCCAACAGCAACCTTGTGCTGGCGGCCACCACTGCGCACGATCGCGTACACGCCTGACCCACTTCCTACGTTCTTCACCGATTGGCGCAACCACTGAGGTGGAAGGCTGCCTGAATGTGCAATCCGTCGACCCGGGGTCAGACCAATGCGCACCGAGGGTCAAGAATATGGCGGGACCCCGCGGAGGGTCAAACCGAACCGCGCTCCAGCCCGGAAGGTTCCCCTCAGTGCTGCCAGCTCGCGTCGGTGCTCAGGTCGACGTTGAGCCAGATGTCGAAGGGTTGCGCAGACAGGCCGGCCTTCAGCGACCGGCGCACCTGGTCGGCGAACGACGTGTCGTAGCGCCCGGTCGGCACCACGTAGTCGACCTCGAGGTAGAGCTTGGCACCCAGCTTGGACATTCGGATCAGCGGATCGTCCAGTCCGTGCTCGGCGGTCACCGTAGCCACCAGCTCACGGATCGGTGCCTGGACGGCGTCCGGCGGGGCACCCTCGAGCAACTCCCGGACGGTCTCGCGCACCATCTGCCACGGGATTCCGAACAGGGCGATGCTCGCCACGATCACCACCGCCGGGTCGATGTAGTCGGCCAGCCAGCCCAGTTGGGTCGGCTGGATGAGCGCAGCGATGGTGAAGGCGACCAGCATTCCCGCGCTCATGGCCGCTCCGGCCAGCCACTGCGCCGCCTCGGCGCGGATCAGGTCGGAGTTCTTCGCGTACCGGCTCAGGTACAGCCACAGCGCCAGGGCGAGCACCCCGGTGACGCCGCCGTAGATGATGCCGGACGCGGCCGCGACCTCACTGCCACCCTTGATGATCGCCAGAACGGACGCGATCGCGGCGTAGCCGAGGGTGCCCAGCAATGCGACGCCCTGGATCATGATCACCAGCGGCGCCAGCGCCTCCCGTCCGAACGGGTAGTTCGTCGTCGGCCCGGCGGCCACGATCTTCGACGCCCGCAACGAGAGCCAGCTCAGCAGCAGCCCCAGCCCGGTGTAGGCGCCGTCGAACATGATCGCCTGCGAGCCGGCCAGCCAACCCCAGCCGACACCCAGCACGCCGATCACGCCCGAGACCGCGATCGACAGCTTCAGCAGGCGTTGCTCGCGGACTGATCCGGTGGTTCCCGGTCCCATGTCTGGCATGGGCCAATCCAAGCACGTCGCCGGTTGGGCGCCCGGGCACGGTCACGTCCGATTTCCGCTAGTGCGAGTGCCGGACGTGGTGCGATGCTCTTCGACATGGACTTCGAACAGCGCTATCGGGCGGTCGCCGCCCGCGACTCGCGGTTCGACGGGTCGTTCGTGCTCGGCGTCCGCACCACGGGCATCTACTGCCGTCCGTCGTGCCCGGCGCGCACTCCCCTGCCGGCGAACGTCGAGTTCTTCAGCACTGGCGCGGCGGCGCAGTCCCGGGGATTCCGCGCCTGCAAGCGCTGCCTGCCGGACGCTGTCCCCGGCTCCCCTGAGTGGAATCTGCGCTCGGACGTTGCCGCTCGCGCGATGCGGCTGGTGGCCGACGGGGTGGTCGAGCGCGAGGGTGTGGCCGGACTGGCGCACCGGCTCGGCTACACCCCGCGCCACCTGAACCGGCTGCTGCTGGCCGAACTCGGGGCCGGGCCCCTCGCGCTCTCCCGCGCGCACCGCGCCCAGACCGCCCGGCAACTGCTGGTCGGCACCGACCTGCCGATCAGCGAGGTGGCGTTCGCCTCCGGCTTCGGCAGCATCCGCCAGTTCAACGACACCATCGCCGAGGTCTACGACCGCACCCCCACCCAGGTGCGGGCCACCCGCCATGCCCCGCCGGCGGAGGGCGCCGCCGCGCCGGCCACCCGAATCAGCCTCGCCCTGCCGGTGCGCCAGCCGTTCGACGCGGCCGGGGTGTTCACCTGGCTGGCGGCGCGGGCGATCGCCGGGGTCGAGGACGCGGGGCCGTCCCACTACGCCCGGACGATCGCCCTGCCCGGCGGGCCGGCCGCCTTCGAGGTGCGCTGGGACGCGCAATTGCGGCTGACCGCCCGGCTCAGCTCGCTGGCCGACCTGCCGCCGCTGATCGCCCGGGTGCGCCGGCTGTTCGACGCGGACGCGGACCCGGTGGGCATCGACGAGGCGCTCAGCCGCGAGCCTGCGCTGGTGGCCTCCGTGCGGCGGACGCCCGGCATCAGGCTGCCCGGAGCGGTGGACCCGCACGAGATGCTGCTGCGCGGCATGATCGGCCAGCAGATCTCGGTGGCCGCGGCGCGGACGCAGCTGTGCCGCTTGGTCGAGGCCTGCGGTTCCGACTTCCCGGTGCCGGCGACGGACGCCGAACCTGGCGAGCCGCAACGATGGCTGAGCCCGACGAATCCTCGTCCGGAAGCGCACGACGTTGGGGCGAACCGACTGTTTCCCACCGCGGCTCAGGTGGCCGAGCACGGACGCGGCGCACTGGTCGGACCTCGGGCTCGGATCGAGAGCATTCTCGCGGTGGCCGAGCACTTGGCCTCCGGCGACCTCGACCTGGGCTGGGCCGACGACCCGTCCGAGCAGCACGACCGGCTGGTTGCCGAGCGTGGCATCGGTGAGTGGACGGCCAACTACGTGGCGATGCGGGTGCTCGGCCACCCCGATGTACTGCCCACCGGTGACGTGGCGTTGCGCACCGGCGCGGCTCGTCTCGGACTGCCCGGCGCAGCTCGTGAACTCGCCCAATGGGGCGCGCGGGTGTCCCCGTGGCGCTCCTATGCGTCCCTGCATCTGTGGGCGGCCTCCGCCCGGAAGGAAGACCGATGAAACTGACCACGATGACCACTCCGGACGGCCCGTTCACCATGCTCGTTGACGCCGGTGCCGTGCTCGCGTCCGGCTGGACCGGCGATCCGGACGCGATCCTGCACCGGCTGCCGGTCGGGCAGCGTCCGGCGACCTGGGACACGGTTGGCCCCGACGATCGCGACGTCGCCTTCGCCTGCCAGGCGGTTGCGGCGTTCTATGCCGGTGACGTGCGGGCGATCGACTCGGTGCCCGTTCGACAGTCCGGCACGCAACTGCGTCGGACGGGCTGGCTGCGGCTGCGGGAGATTCCGCCCGGCGAACCGCTCAACTACACCGGGTTCGCTGCCGCCCTCGGCCATCCGACCGCAGTGCGGGCGGCGGCCTCGATCTGCGCCACCAACGCGCCCGCGCTGTTCGTGCCGTGCCATCGGGTGCTGCGCAGCGACGGCAGCCTGGGCGGGTTCGCCTGGGGGCTGGATGTCAAGGCGTCGCTGCTGCTGCGGGAGGCCGAATCACGCCGTCGATGAAATCGGCCACCGCCGCCACCACGAGCCGCTCACGCGCCTCGACTGCCTCGGCCGGCGCGTTCCGGACCGGGGCGAGCGGGTGGGTCGCGTCCGGCACTTCGACCAGCCGGAGGTTCTGCGGCCAGGGATCGATGGAGGCTCGGAACTCGCCCGGGGTACCGAACGTGTCCCGGCTGCCCTGGACCACCAGCACCGGGCCGGTCACGCCGATCAGTTCAGCGACGCGGGATTTCGCCGGCTGGCCCGGTGGGTGCAGTGGGAACGACAGCGCCACCACCCCCGGTGTCTGGGCATCGAAGCCGCGGCAGGCCGTCCGCGCGCCGGCACTGTGCCCGCCGACGAACAGCGGCAGGTCGGGCCACCGCTCGCGCAGGGCGGCCACTGCCGGCGTCCAGCCGCGGTCGAGGCTCGCGGTGGAGCCGGGCAGCTTGCGTCCGACCATCCGATGCGGCTGCCTGTATCTGGCCACGATGACCCCGTGCGCGGGCAGTTCGCGCGCCAGCAGCGCGAGGTCCCAACCTTCGATGTCCGAGCCCGCGCCGTGCCCCAGCAACAGGCCGGCCCGGGGTGCCACCGCCGCGTCCAGCACCAGTTCGCCAACCCCGTCCGGTGTCGCCACTGCCAACCGTTCCATCATCGCCCCTCCTAACGTTCGCCCGCTCCCCGACGTCACGCTCCTCACGTTTCGCCGAGGGCTATCGCATCGGTCGAGGGCTAGCGCCGTGGCGGCAGCCCTCGCCGGCAACGCTAGCCCTCGGCGAGAGGAAGACCGACCCTCAGCGAGAAGGGGGCGCGGGGGTGGGTGGCGGGCTGGGGCGATCAGGTGTGGGGGTGGGCCGCGAGCGGGCGGCGCTGGGTGAGATGCTGGGAGCCGACACCGTAGCCAGGAGCAGAGATGGACTTCTACAACCTGTACAGCCAGGGCTTCGCCCGGGTCGCGGCCTGCACGCTGCCGATCAAGCTGGTGCAGCCCCGGGCCAACGCCGAGGCCGTCCTTGCTCAGGCCCGCGAAGCAGCGGACGCGGGCGCGTGCCTGGCCGTGTTTCCCGAACTCACCCTCACCGGCTACTCGATCGAGGACCTGCTGATGCAGGACACCGTCCTGGCCGCAACCACGGACGCGCTCAGCTGGCTGGTACCGCAGACCGAGGGAGTGGCCGCCATCATCGTGGTGGGTGCGCCGCTGGTGAGCCTGAACCGCATCTACAACTGCGCCGTCGTCATCCATCGTGGCCGGGTGCTGGGCGCGGTGCCGAAGTCGTACCTGCCCACCTACCGAGAGTTCTACGAGCGCCGCCAGGTGGCTCCCGGCGACGACGTGACCGGTGAGATCCGGGTAGCAGATCAGGACGTGCCGTTCGGGTCCGACCTGCTCTTCGCTGCCGATGATGTGCCCGGCTTCGTGCTGAACGTCGAGATCTGCGAGGACATGTGGGTACCGATCCCGCCGTCGGCGGAGGCTGCGCTGGCCGGTGCGACCGTGATCGCCAACCTGTCCGGTAGCCCGATCACTGTGGCGAAGGCAGAGGAACGCAAGCAGCTGTGCGCGTCCGGCTCCTCCCGGCTGCTCGCTGGGTATGTCTACTCGGCCGCAGGTGAGGGCGAATCGTCCACCGATCTGTCCTGGGACGGCCAGACGCTCGTCTACGACAACGGGATGCTGCTGGCCGAATCCGAGCGTTTCCCCGAGGGCGCGCGCAGTTCAGTGGCCGACATCGACCTGGGCAGCCTGGTGCAGAACCGGCTGCGGCAGGGCACCTTCGACGACAACCGACGCACGCACGCCGACCGGGTCGGCGAGTACCGGACGGTGACCTTCGAGCTCGCGCCGCCGTCCGGCGACCTTGGGCTGCGCCGTCCGCTGGCCCGCTTCCCGTTCGTACCGGCGGACGCGGCCCGGCTCGCGCTGGACTGCTACGAGGCCTACAACATCCAGGTGTCCGGGCTGGAGCAGCGGCTGCGGGCGATCGGTCAGCCCAAGATCGTGATCGGCGTGTCCGGCGGCCTGGATTCCACCCATGCCCTGATCGTCGCCGCCCGTGCGATGGACCGGCTGGAGCGTCCACGCACCGACATCCTGGCGTTCACCATGCCCGGTTTCGCCACCAGCGCGCACACCAAGGGCAACGCAACCGCGCTGGCGCAGTCCCTGGGCGTGACCTTCGCCGAACTCGACATCACCGGCACCGCCCGCACCATGCTGGACGAGATGGACCACCCGTTCGCCGAGGGTCACCCCGTGTATGACGTGACCTTCGAGAATGTCCAGGCCGGACTGCGCACCGACTACCTGTTCCGGCTGGCCAACCAGCGCGGAGGCATCGTCCTGGGCACCGGGGACCTTTCCGAACTCGCTCTGGGCTGGTGCACCTACGGCGTCGGCGATCAGATGTCGCACTACAACGTGAACGGCGGAGTGCCGAAGACGCTGATGCAGCACCTGATCCGCTGGGTGATCAGTTCGGCCCAGTTCGACGACTCGGTCTCGGCGACCTTGCAGGCCATTCTGGACACCGAGATCACCCCGGAGTTGGTGCCGGTGACCGAGGGCGAGACGCCGCAGTCCACCGAAGCCTCGATCGGGCCGTACAGCCTGCAGGACTTCAACCTCTTCCACGTGCTGCGGCTGGGCATGAAACCGTCCAAGATCGCGTTCCTGGCCTGGCACGCCTGGCAGGACGCGTCCGCGGGCGAGTGGCCCGAAGGCTTCCCGCACGACGAGCGGACGGCGTACGACCTGGCCACGATCACCAAGTGGCTGGAGGTGTTCTGCCGGCGCTTCTTCGGGTTCGCCCAGTTCAAGCGCTCGGCATTGCCCAACGGTCCCAAGGTGGTGCGCGGTGGCTCGCTCTCCCCTCGCGGGGACTGGCGCGCCCCGTCCGATACCTCGGCGGCGTTGTGGCTGGAGGACCTGGCGAACATCCCGAAGGACTGATCCGCGAAGCCGTCCGCTTCCGATCGCTCGTCCCGTTCGCACGCTGGCCCCGCCCCAAGCGGCGAGGGCTAGCGGTTGCGTCGAGGACTCGCGCCGGGGCGCAAGTCCTCGACGCGAGTCCTAGCCCTCGGCGGGTGCCGTGGGCTCGGGGGCCACATCGACCACCGGGGCGGGTGCCGTGGGCTCGGGGGCCACATCAGCAACCGGGGCCTCGTGCTGGGTCACCGGGACCGGCGGCACCGGGCGGGCCAGCAGGGCGGTGTGCTCGGATGCAGGTTCGGGCGCGTGCGCAGGCTCGGTCGGCTTCGGACGCGACGGCTGGCTCGACCTCGACGACCGGCGCGTGCTCGTGGCCGCACCGCCACGAGGGCTGCGCCGCGAGGAGTCACGATCACCGCCGTCGGCCGGGGCCTGTGACGCCACCGGGGCGTCGTGCACGTGGTAGCCGCGGCCCTTGCAGGTCTCACAGGCGACCGTGAACGCCTCGGCGAGGCCCGTCCCGATCTTCTTGCGGGTCATCTGCACCAGGCCCAGCGAGGTGACCTCGGCGACCTGGTGGCGGGTGCGGTCGCGTCCCAGGCACTCGACCAGGCGGCGCAACAGCAGCTCGCGGTTGGCCGGCAGCACCATGTCGATGAAGTCGATCACGATGATCCCGCCGATGTCGCGGAGCCGAAGCTGGCGGACGATCTCCTCGGCGGCTTCGAGGTTGTTCGAGGTGACGGTGGCCTCGAGGTTGCCCGAAGTACCGGTGAACTTGCCGGTGTTCACATCGATCACGGTCATGGCTTCGGTGCGATCGATGATCAGCGAGCCCCCCGACGGCAGGAACACCTTGCGCTCCAGCGCTTTGGCCACCTGCTCGTGCACCCGGAAGGCGTCGAAGATGTCGCCCTTGTCGGCGCGGTCCCAGCGCTCCATGCGCTCGGCAAGGTGCGGCGCGACGTGGCGGACGTAGGCGTCCACAGTGTCGTAGGCGTCGTCAGCCTGGGTATTGCCGTCGATCACCAGCGAGCCGAAGTCCTCGGTGAACAGGTCGCGGACGATCCGGACGGTCAGGTCGGGCTCGGCGTAGAGCTGCTGGGGCGCCTGGCCGGCCTTGACCTTCTTCTCCAGCACCTCCCACTGCGCCTTCAACCGGTTCACATCGCGAACCAGTTCCTCCTCGCTGGCCCCCTCGGCCGCGGTTCGCACGATCACGGACGCCTCGGCGTCAATCAGTTCGTCGAGGATGCCCTTCAGCCGCTTGCGCTCCGTTTCGGGAAGCTTGCGCGAGATTCCGGAGAGGTGGCCACCCGGAGAGTAAACGATGTAGCGGCCGGGAATCGAGATGTGCGAGGTCAGGCGGGCACCCTTGGCGCCGACCGGGTCCTTGGTCACCTGCACCAGCACCTGTTGGCCGGACTTGAAGACACGTTCGACCTTCTTGTCCTGGCCGGTCACGCCGAACGACTCCCAGTCGATCTCGCCGGCGTAGAGGACGGCGTTGCGGCCGCGTCCGATGTCGACGAAGGCCGCCTCCATGGACGGCAGGACATTCTGCACCCGAGCGAGGTAGATGTTGCCGATCATCGACGTGGCCGAGGCGCGGTCGACGTAGTGCTCGACCAGTACCCCGTCCTCGATCACGGCGATCTGGGAGTAATCGTCGGCCTGACGGATCAGCATCTTGCGATCGACCGCCTCGCGACGGGCCAGGAACTCGGATTCGCTCAAGATCGGCGTGCGGCGACGACCGGCCGCGCGGCCCTCACGGCGACGCTGCTTCTTGGCTTCCATACGCGTCGAGCCCTCGATGCCAGTGACCTCGTCATTGGCCGTCGACGTGCGGCGACGGGGCTCGCGGACTCGAACCACCACGTCGATCGAGTCATCCTCGGGCTCGCCCGAGTCCTCGCCGCGACGACGGCGGCGACGACGACGACGGGACGTGCCTTCGGTGGTGGCCTCGTCGGACTCCGGCTCGCTCGTTTCCTCACCCTCTACGGGCTCGGCGTCGGTCGGCTCCTCGTCCGAAGTATCCTCGCCCTCGGCGGAGTCGCCCACACCCCGACGACGACGGCGACCACCGCGGCGGCGACGGCGACGACGGGGCTGGCCCTCTTCGCCCTCGCCCTCGACGGCCTCGGTGTCCTCGTCGCCATCCTCGGCGGACTCTTCGTCGGTCTCGTCGTCGTCATCGGACACGCCGGAAGGCTCCAGCAGTCCGCCAATAGCGGCGGCAAGGGTGTCGAGCACCTCACCGGGTGTGGCTTCTTCGCCGAGCCCGAAGGTTTCGGCCAGCGCGGGACGCCGGGTGCGCCGGCGTCCGCGGGACAGCCCGGCAAGGCTAGCCGCGACCGCGTCCTCGGGCTCTGCGGGAACCTCGGCGGCTGCCTCCTGCTCGGCCTCGACCGGCTCCTCCTCAACAACCTCTTCGACGGCAACGCTCGCTTCGGTCGGCAGTTCGGCTACTGGCTGGACGACCGGCTTGGTCTTCTTGGTCACCGCGCGGCGTCGGGCGGGTTTGGCCGGGGCTTCGGCGCCCACTGCGGCCTCGACCGGGGCCGCCGGCGCGGCCTCCGTCACCAGCGGCAGAGCCGGCGCGTCCGCGTCCGGCGCCTTCTTCGCTCGGGACCGACGCGCACGCTTCACCGGCTCGCTGGCCTCGGCGACTGGCTCGGCCTCGGCTGGGACGGAAGCCGTCGGCGCGAGCGCAACTGGTTCGGCCACCACCTGGACGGACGCAGCCTCGACCACGGGAGCCGACGCCGGAGGCGCCTCCACCGGGGCGGGCGGACCCGCCGGACGGCTGGCCGAGCGCCGGCGGCGCGGCGGCTGCGCGGGCTCCTCCGCGGACGCGGCAGTGGCCTGTGGGTGTTCGGAATCGAGCATGATGCTCTCCTTCGGCGGCGGGGGCGCCGCAAACGTGGCTGCCAGGGGCAGCGAAGCCTGATCGGTCGAATGCTCGACGTGTCGCCCCCGCGGTCGTCAGGCGTCGCGGTGAGGTCTCAGCGTCGTGATCGGCCTGTCACACCGATCGATTCGAAGGTTGGGGGTCTGGATGACTCCAACTTGACAGCCAGTATCCCACACCTGGCTCCAAGCGCAGGGAACGACTCGAAAAGCGGTCCGTCAGGTAGCCAGCGGGTCGAGGATGCGCTGACCGTCCCAGGTGCCCTGCGCCAGGCGCGTGATCAGCCCGGTGCCGCTCAGCCCGGGTTCGAGTTGCCGCAGCGCCGTCAGCACGTCGTCGGGGCGGACCAGCGGCTCTCCGATCGCCGAGACCAGGTCGAAGCCGTTGGCCGAAGCGGTGAGCGACCTGACCGCGGAGCGAACGTCGAAGGTGCGCAGGCCGGTCTTGGTCATGCGTTGCACCTCGAAGGACTCCGCAGCCAGGAGCCCGGCGACGGCCGCCGCGAGTTCGGACTCGTCCGCTTCAGGAAGATCCACCCGCCAGACGGACGCGGTCAGTCGGTCGGCCAGGGCGCCGGGCCCGGCCACCACCACCTTGACGATCACCAGCCCGTCGGGCATCGCAGCGTTGAGCGCGTCGCGCACCGCATCCGGCTCGCGGAAGGCTGCCAGCCCGAGCTCGAGGTACTCGGCCTCGGTGGCCGCGCCGGTAGGGGACGCGTTCGCATAGCTGATCCGTGGATGGGGCGAGAAGCCCGAAGAAAACGCCATCGGGATATCTGCGCGGCGCAGCGCACGCTCGAAGGCCCGGCCGAAGTCGCGATGGGATGCGAACCGCGCCCGGCCCCGCTTGGCGTACTGCACCCGCAGCTTCAGCACCGGAGGCGCCTGCTGCTCCGGCTGTCGTCTCGCGCTCACGGGCGCACAGCTTACGTGACCTTCACACCAGCGAACTCACTCGGAGACGCAGAACTCGTTGGCCTCGGGATCAGCGAGCGTGTACCAGCGAAACGGTCCCTGCGCGGCCTCGTGGAGGAAGGTCGCGCCTCGCGCGATCAGAGCGTCGCGGGCCGCGTCAAGATCAGCGCCGCGGCCCAGCCGGACGTCGAGGTGCACCCGGTTCTTGACGGTCCTCGGCTCCGGCACCATCTGGAACAGCACCCGACTACAGGGGCTGCCAACAGGTGCGTCCGGCACCCTGATCGCCGCGCCGGTCGCCCAGACCAGTTGCCCGCGATGGACGAGGGTCTCGTCCTGGGTGGCGTGCCCCTCGGCGATCATCCGACGGATGAACGCCTCGTCGCTCGGCTCCACCTCCCAGCCGAGGGTCTCGGCCCACCAGTCGGCCTGCGCATGCGGGTCGGCGCAGTCGACGGTCACCTGGAAGGACAGGCTCATCGGGTCTCCTTCGGTTTGGCGGTCACTTCCGGAATGCCTGCCGGACGCGTACCCAGCACATCCTCGTGCCACTCGGCGAAACCGGCCACGGCAGTAGGCAGGGTGGCGAAGATGTGCTCCTCCCCGACCGCTTCGACGAAGCCGGCGGCGGCGAGCTGGGCGCGCACCTCCATCTTCACCCTGGCCATCGCGAAGACGATGCCTTCGCCATGGAGGATGCGACGCAACTCCTCCAGGGTGTCGACCGCGGTCAGATCCACCTCGACGTTGGCCTCGGCGTTCAGCACGAACCACAGCGGCGGCGGATCGGCCTCACGGACGGCGTCGATCGCGCGGGTCAGGAAGTCGTCGGAGTTGGCGAAGAAGAGGGGTGAGTCATACCGATACACCACTAGGCCAGGCACCTGCGTGGCCTGCGGGTAGTCCTCCACGTCGTGCATGCCGGCAATCCCGGGCACGTAACCCAGAACACCGTCGTGGGGGTGCGCGATGCGCCTGATCAGATCAAGCAGCGAGAGGCCGATCGCGATACCGATGCCGGTCAGCAGGCCGGTGGCGAGCACCGCGATGAAAGTGATCAGCGCCAGCACAAGCTCGCTGTAGCGGAAGCTGGCGATGCGTCCCAACTCAGCCAGGTCGACCAGCCGGAACCCGGCGTAGATCACCACCCCGGCCAGCGCGGCCTGCGGGAAGGCTGCGAGCACCGGCGAGAAGACGAAGATGGAACCCACCACCATGGCCCCGGCCACCAGCGAATGAAGCTGGGTGTGGCTACCCGCGGCGTCGCCGATGACCGTCCGGCTGGCCGAGGACGACACCGGGAAGCCACCCACCAGGCCGTTGGCCACGTTCGCGGCACCGACAGCGAAGAGTTCGGTGTTGGCGTCCACGCGCTCGTCGTTCCTGGCAGCGAACGCTCGTCCGGTGAGGATGACGTCGGAATAGCCGACCACCGCGATCCCGATCGCCGCAGGCAGGAGTTGCAGCAGATTGATGCCCTCGAGCCCGGGAAGCGCGAAGATCGGGAGATCCTTCGGGATCTCGCCGATCACCTCGATGCCCTGCGCGCCGAGTCCGCCGAAGTGGACCACCGCCGCAGCGAGCAGCATCACCAGGAGCGGTCCGGGCAAGGTCGGCGCCCAGTGGTGCTGCGCGAACAGCAGCGCCGCCACGACCAGGCCCAGTACGAGGGTTGGGACGTGGACCGACCCGAGTTGGACGAGCAGCGACTGGGTCTCTGCAAGCGGGTTGCTGCCGGCGATGTCGAGCTTGGTGAGTCGCCCGTACTGGCTGACCACCATCAGCAGCCCGATTCCGGCCATATAGCCGACGAGAACGGGCTTGGAGAGCAGGTTCGCGAGGAAGCCGAGCCGCGCCAGCCAACCGACTCCCAGCACCACACCCACCGCTATCGCGACCAGCGCGGCAACTTCGGTGCGGCGCTGCAGGTCCACCTGGCCGGCGAGCGCGGCGATGGTGGCGGCGGTCATCAGTGCGGTGGTTGATTCCGGACCGATCGACAGTTGCTTCGAGGTGCCCAGCAGCGCATAGACCAGCATCGGCGCAAGGACAGCCCACAGACCGGTCACCGGAGGGAGACCGACGATCTCGGCATAGGCCATCACCTGCGGCACCAGATAGGCGGCCACGGTCACGCCGGCGATCAAGTCGCCGCGCAGCCAGGTGCGGTCGTAGGACACCAGGACACCCAGCCCTGGCAGCCAGCGTCGCCAGCCGCGCGCATCCTCGCCAGTCATGCGCCCACGCTAGTGCAGACCTCCGACGGCCGTCCCGCCTCCAACGTCATCCCGGCGGACGGGGTGATGCCGTCTCTTGCGACCCGGTCGCTACTTGCCGGTGATGCCCGAGATCCAGGGTGCCGGAACGCCCAGCACACTGGTCCAGGCGGTGGTGGTCTTGGTGAGCGTCTTGGTCTTTCCGTTGGCCGCGGTCGCGGTGATCGACTTCACCAGCCCGCCCGGGTAGCGCTCGGTCACCTCGAGCGACCTGATCTTCTTCAGCCCGAAGATCTTCGCCGCCTTGGCCTGGGTCAGCGTGCGCTTCCACGACTTGTGCGGGTTTCCCGGGGCCTGTGCCGAGTATGGGTCGGCAACGCCGCCCAGGTAGCTGAGCGCGGCGGTTCCGAACACGTCGGAGTTTGCGCCGGTCTGGCCGGTGTTTCCAGTGGAAGCGAAGTACGGGGTTTCGGCGAAGCCAGCGGACGGATCGCGCAGCATCTGCACGGTCGCGCTCGTGATGGTCGCGTCCACGGCATCGATCCAAGGTTGGCTGGCAGCCTTGCCCGCCTTCTTCCAGCCGGTGTAGTTCTGGCTGCGTTCGTCATCGAAAACGTCACAGTCACAGGCGGCGCTCGTGCCCTTAACGGCCGCCTTGATGATGTAGTTGCGGGCCGCGATCACCTGCGCCTTCAACGCCTCGGCACCACCGTAAGTGCCCCAGGAGGCCGGCATCTCGTCCAGTCCGTACAGGTACGCGGTGTTCATGGCGACCTCGTTGACGACGTTCAGCTTCTTGCCGATCACTGTCGCCTGCAGGTTGCCGTGGCGATAGCCACCCTGCGCACCGGTGACCGTGGCGACAGCGCTTCCCATTGGAGTCAAGACCAGCCGGGAGGCCTTCAGGATTCGGCTCTTGATCTTCGCGCTGACCTGACTGCCCTTGACCTTCAGCTTCGCGGTTCCTGCGTTGAAGGTGCCCAGCGTCTTTCCCATGCCATCACTGACCGTGAATCCCCCACCCTTGACCTTCACGCTGGTAGAGGTGCGCTTGTCCGTGGGCGGACCAAAGACCTGCACCTTCACCGTCCGCGGGTTGTTGACCGCCGTGCCGAGGTAGGTTCCTGGGTAGTAGAGGGCGAGGATCTGCTCGGCGGTGCTGCCGGTGCGCGCCAGCTGGTAGGCCCCGTACTGGGACATCCCCGCACCATGCCCCGAACCCGAGCCGTTGATCGTGAACTTCGCCGGCACCTTCGCAGCGGCCTCGGCCGGCACGGCCGGCGCAATCAGGACGACGGACAGGGCCAGCGCGATCAGGGTGGCGAAACCACGTACGCGACGAATTCTCAGCACGTGTCGACTGTAGTCGGGCTGGCTCGGGTCTCGACAGGCTCGACCAGCCGGGGGCTCCCAAGGCCCTCCGTCAGCCGGCTTCGGCCTGGCGTACGACGGTCAGCGGGAGCAGTGAGCGTCCGGTGGGACCGATCTGGATCTCGGTGCCGAACTGGGGACAGACACCGCAGTCGTAGCAGCCCGACCAGCGGCAGTCGTCCACCTCAGCGCCGTAGAGCGAGTCCTGATAGTCCTGCCAGAGCCAGTCGCGATCCAGGCCCGCGTCCAGGTGGTCCCAGGGAAGCACCTCGCCCTGGGGCCGCTCGCGAGTCGTGTACCAGGCGAGATCGACGCCGAACGGGGCCAGCGCACGCTCGGCCGCAGCCGTCCAGCGTTCGAAGGAGAAGTGCTCGCTCCAGCCGTCCAGCACTCCCCCGTCTCGCCAGACCTGCTCGATCACCGCACCCACCCGGCGGTCGCCGCGGCTCAACAGACCCTCGATCAGGCCGGGCTTGCCGTCGTGATAGCGCATGCCGATGGCGCGTCCGTAGCGGCGGTCCTCGCGGATCTTGTCCTTCAGCAGGCGCAGCCGGCGGTCGATCGTCTCCGGGTCCGCCTGGGCCACCCACTGGAACGGCGTGTGCGGCTTGGGCACGAACCCGCCGATGCTGATCGTGCAACGCACGTCGCGGGTGCCGGCGGCCTTGCGTCCGGCTTCGATCACGTGGGCGGCCATGTCGGCGATGCCGAGCACGTCCTCGTCGGTCTCGGTCGGCAGGCCGCACATGAAGTAGAGCTTCACCTGCCGCCAGCCCTGGCTGAAGGCAGCGGCGACCGTGTTGATCAGGTCCTCCTCGCTGACCATCTTGTTGATCACCTTGCGCATCCGCTCCGAGCCGCCCTCGGGCGCGAACGTCAGGCCCGAGCGCCGGCCGTTGCGGGAGAGCTCGTTGGCCAGGTCGATGTTGAACGCGTCCACGCGCGTGCTGGGCAGCGAGAGCGAGACGAAGCTGCCGTCATAGCGGTCGGCAAGCTGCCGGGTCACCGGCGCGATCTCCGAGTGGTCGGCGCTGGACAGGCTGAGCAACCCCACCTCGTCCAAGCCGGTCGCTGCGATGCCCCCGGCGACCATGGTGCCGATGGTCTCGATGTTCCGTTCCCTCACCGGACGGGTGATCATGCCGGCCTGGCAGAACCGGCAGCCCCGGGTACACCCGCGGAAGATCTCCACCGAATAGCGCTCGTGGACGGTCTCGGCCAGGGGCACCACCGGCTTGGCCGGGTAGGGCCACTCGTCCAGCTCCATCAGCGTGTGCTTGGCCGGCCGCGCGGGCACACCGGCCGTGTTCGGCACCACGGACGCGATCGTGCCGCCGTGCGCATAGGACACGTCGTAGAGCGAGGGCACATACGCCACTCCACTTGCCGCCAACCGCAACAGCAGCCCGCGGCGCCCCTCGGAGCGTCCGGACGCCTTCCACTCACGGACGATCTGAGAGACGGCCAGCGCGGCCTCTTCGCCGTCACCGAGGACGGCGGCGTCGATGAAGTCGGCGATCGGCTCGGGGTTGAAGGCGGCGTGGCCGCCGGCGATCACGATCGGTTCGGCTTCGCCGCGATCGGCCGCGTGCAGGGTGATGCCGGCCAGGTCGAGCGCCTCCAGCAGGTTGGTGTAGCCGAGTTCGGTGGAGAAACTCACGCCCAGCAGGTCGAACGCCGCCACCGGCAGGTGGTTCTCCAGCGTGAACTGCGGCAGTCCGTGCTCGCGCATCAGCCTGGCCAGGTCGGGCCAGATCGAGAAAGTGCGCTCGGCGAGCAGCCAGTCGCGCTCGTTGAGGATCTCGTAGAGGATCGCCAGGCCCTGGTTGGGCTGGCCGACCTCGTAGGCGTCCGGGTACATCAGCGCCCAGCGCACCTCCGCGTCCGCGAAGTCCTTGCTGACCGAGTTCACCTCGCCGCCGGTGTACTGCACCGGCTTACTCACCCGGGCGAGCAGCGGCTCCAGGCGCGGGTACAGGGACTCGACGGGCGCGTTCATCAAGGCTGTCATGGTCGAATCAGGATAACTGCCGCCGGCGCATCCCCTGCGTCCAGTGTCTTGCGCACATCTGCCACGCAGCCCATGAGGTTCAGGCCCGCGAGCGGGCGAGTCGTTGACGGACGGCGTCCGAGCGCAACTCGCGGAGGGCGTCGCGGGCGATCCAGCGGGCGCACCTGGAATCGGGATGGTCTCGCAGAATGCGCTCGGCTGCCTCAACGGCTGCCGCGTGGCAAGTGAGCGAGCGCTTGCCGATCTGGCGGAGCGCCCAGTTCACTGCCTTCTTCACGTAGGTGCGGTCATCCACAGCGGCGGCCTCGATGAGCGGCAGGTAGGCGGTCAACGCCTCGTCGGGTGCTTCCTTGTCATGGACAGCCAGAGCGCAAATCAACACGAACCCGGCGCGCTTCGTGAAGACCTCCGAAGACGCCGTCCACCTGGCGACCAGGGCCGGTGCGAACGGGGTGGACGCGAACAGTCCGGTCACCTGGTCGCAGACGTCCCAGGAGTCGAAACCCGCCACCCACACGTCCGCTTGCGCCTGGGTCGCCAACTCGGGAACGTCGAGGAAGCCGGCCAGCATTCTGGCTTCGTGCACCCCCGAGGCCCACAGGACCGCAGCCACCTCGTGGACGTAGTCGGGACGGGATCGGCGCACAGCCCTGAGTTCGCGGACGACGCCCCGCAGCACAGGGATCTGCACGCCGAGCGTGCCCTCGGGGCTGATGCCGTACCGAGCCATACCAGCCACATTGTCCGGGTTGGCGCGTTGCCTGAGGCCGATCAGCAGATGCTCGGCGAGAGCGGTGGGGTCGTCCGGGATCACTTCCGGCACCAGGGGGTCTCGCCGCACTGGGGTCTCGACAGGCTCGACCAACCGAATCCCTGAGTCCGTGGTGATGGTTGTCGCCAGGGCTCGCGGGCCTTCGACAGGCTCAGGCAGCGTTTGGTTGGGGCGGTCAGGCAACGGTTGGTCGCGGTCAGGCAACGTTTGGAAGGAGCCGTCAGTCGACGTCGGCCGAGTGCGGAGCGACGTTCTCGACCACCAGATCGGCTCGCTTGGCCGGGTCACAGGTCTCCAGGTAGAGCAACTGGCCCTGATAGTAGCGGGCGTTGCGAGGGTCCTCGGGGTCGGCTGCGAGCTTCTGGTCACGCTCGGACATGCGGTGGAAGGACTCATCGAACGGCACGTCCAGCCAGACCGACAGGTCCCAGACCTTCTTCTTGCTGGAACAGAACTCGTCACGGTGGATGAACATGCCGTCCACGATCACGGCCGCGTCGTCAGGGGCGACCTTCCACGGCGAATGAACCTCTGATTCCGACCCGAGGTCGTAGGCAGCTGTGCGGTAGCGACCTGACCCGTCCCGGCCGAGCGGCTCCAGCACCTCGTCGGTGAACCGCTCGTAGTCGTAGCTGTCCTCGAAATAGCCCTTGGCCGAGGTCCGTCCCTGGGCGTAGCGCTTCATCTGTGGATTCAGGTAGTGGTCCATCGAGATCCGGATCACTTCGATGCCGCACTCGCGCAGCAGGTCGGCGAGTTCGTCCGCGAACGTGGTCTTGCCTGCGCCGTCGACGCCGTCGATCCCCACCAGGGTGCGCCCAGAACGAGACCGGACGCGAGCCCGCAACCACTTCAGGGCGCTGCCTGCGTCCATCTTCTGAGTCGGTTCGGTCTTCATGTCACACCTTCGGTTCCTGAGCTCTGATCCACCGACCGCGCTTCGAGAACGGTGGACGCGACGCAAACGCGCAGGTTTCCAGGATATGCCACCACGAGCTCAAAGGACCGGCAGCGGCTGGGCGCCTGGCGCAGAAATCGAAGCCACCCGTTGGCGTCGGGCCACCCAAAGCATTCCGGCCATCACCAGGAAGGTGAAGGTGAGCGGCAGCAGCGCTTCCACTCCGGCCGCCTCGGGGCCGCGGTTGAACAAGTCGTCCAGCGGCATGAACGGCAGGGTCACCTCGGAGAACAGATTGTTGAAAACATGCAGGGCGACCGCGGCCTCCAGACCTCCGGTGCGCCAGACCAGGATGGAACACGCCACCCCGACGCCGATGTAGAAAAGGTTGAGCCAGAAGTTGTCGGCCCCGTGCAGCACCATGAAGACCAGGGACGTGATCGCCGTCGCCACCACCAGCCCCACCCGCCGGGAGCCGAACCAGGAGCCGATGCTCCGCGCCAGGAAGCCACGGACGCCATATTCCTCGCCGGCGGCTTGGAACGGCGTGGTGAGCAGGATCGCGACGATCAGGAACGCGGAATCGGAGTTCCAGCGCAACTCGCTCAGGTCGTCGGTCAGCAGGCTGATCCCGAGGTAGACGAGGTCGACAACTGCGGCGACCGCCGCGAAGCGCCAGAAGAGCCGCCAGCGGAATCCGCCGAAGATCGAAGACATCCACTTCGGACGCTGCCCGAACACGGCCCAGGCAGTCAGCCCCGCGAACGGTATCGCCAGCGCCAGCGCCAGGTTGTTGGCGGTGAACAGCATCGGAGTGACCGTGGTCTCGTAGGCCGCCAGGTCATCGGGGGCGATGCGACCGGTGAGAACGTCGTACGCCATCGCACCGATCGTCATCACCAGCGACCCGATGAACCAGGCCCCGACGAACATGGCGATCGCAACCAGGGGCTTCCACCACCGGAACCTGGGCGCCCGGAAGAACTCGTGGTACTCCCTCGGCACCACCGGCAGCGCGGACGGCTTCGCCGGCACGGCCGGCCAGAACACCTGGTTCGGTCCGGGCTGGAACCCACCGGGGTACACCGGTGGCTGCTGACCGCCGGAGAAGTAGGGCGGCCCCTGCGGGTTCAGACCAGGTTCGGGAACCACAGACCGATCTCCCGCTCGGCCGACTCCGGCGAATCGGACGCGTGCACGAGGTTCTCGCGGTTCGACAGCGAGTAGTCGCCGCGGATCGTGCCGGGGGCCGCGACCACAGCGTTGGTGGCTCCGTTCATCAGACGCACCACCTCGATCGCGTCCGGCCCTTCGAGCACCAGCGCGATCGTCGGACCGCTGGTGATGAACGCCCGCAGCGGCGGGTACCACGGCTGCTCGACGTGGTCACCGTAGTGGCGATCGGCCAGGTCGCCGTCCACGTGCCGCAGTTCCAGGGCGACGATGTTGAGCCCCTTGGCCTCGTACCGGCCGAGGATCGTACCCGCCAGACCACGACGTACGGCGTCGGGCTTCAGCAGGACAAGGCTCCGTTGCAGTTCGGTCATGGCCGGAACCCTACCGCCCACTTCCCCCACCCGAGGTCAAGGGAGTCGGCGTACGTCAGACCGATGCGCGATGCGCCTTCTCGATCCGCCGGCCGAGAATGAAACAGACCACCCAGAGGAGGGCGAACATGCCGCCGACCGCGAACATCATCTCGGTGGCGAAGCCCATCGCGATCGCGACCACCTGGGTGAGCCAGCCGAGCGGGTAGCCAACCGGACGCCGCAACAGGGCGGCCGCCAGCACGGCCAGTGCGGCCGCGCCGAGGCCGATCGCGAAGGCGGTCGTCACCGACCATGTCGAGACCTGGATCATGCCTGCAATGGCCAGGCCGAACACGATCGCCTCGAAAGCGAGGATGCTGACCATCACGCGTCCCATCGGGTTGGTCGGGTCAAGTCCCATCGTGTTCCCCCTCCTCGATCCAGACGACGCGCTCCGAGGTCGCCGATCCTCCGGCAGTGGACGCGTCCGCGTGCACGAGCAGCGCCCTGGCCTCACCGGCCGCGTAGACCGAACCGGCGATCAGCACCCCGGCTCCGGCGCCGGCCTCGTCGGCGAGGCGGACGGCCTCATCGATCGCGGCGGCCATCGTCGGTGCCTCCCGGACGCGGTCGGCGCCGAACGCTTCCCCGGCCAGCTCGCCGAGCTCGGACGCGGACAGCGCACGTTTGGTGTCGGCGATGGTCGTGGTCACCACGGTCGTCATGGCTTCGGCGAAGATCTGCAGCACCCCGGAGACGTCCTTGTCGGCCATCATCGCCACCACACCGATCAGCGGGGCGAAGTCGAATGCTTCCGTGATGCCTTCGATGGTGGCGCGGGCGCCGTGCGGGTTGTGGCAGGTGTCCAGCACCACCGTCGGCGAGCGACGCACCACCTCGAGCCGGGCCGGCGCCTGCACGGACTCCAGGCCCTCGGCGATCACGTCCGCAGGCAACGGCCGTCCGAGGAACGCCTCGACGGCGGCCACCGCCAGCGCCGCGTTGCGCGCCATGTGCGCGCCGAAGAGCGGCAGCACCAGATCGCCCAGCGGCCCCTCGGCGGTCTCAAGGCGCAGCACCTGGCCGCCGATCGCGGGCACTCGATCGATCAGGCCGAACTCGATGCCCTCCCGGCGCGGTTCGGCGCCGACCTCGGCGCACCGCGCCAGCAGGACGCGGGCGGCCTCCGGCGCCTGCGCAGCCAGGACGGCCCGGCTGCCGGCCTTGATGATTCCCGCCTTCTCTGTGGCGATCTCGGTGAGCGTCGAGCCCAGCAGCGCGGTGTGGTCGAAGTCGATCGGAGCCACGACCGCGACGACGGCGTCGGTGATGTTGGTGGCATCCCACTCCCCGCCCATGCCCACCTCGACGACCGCGACGTTCACCGGGGCGTCCGCGAAGGCCACGTAGGCGAGCGCCGTCATGACTTCGAAGAAGGTCATCGGAATACCGTCGATCGCCTGCTCGTCGACGATCCTCACCAAGGGCGACACCTGCTCGACGAGGTCGTCGAACACCTCGTCGGCGATCGGCCGGCCGTCGATCGTGATGCGTTCGGTTAGGTCGACCAGGTGCGGACTGGAGAAGCGACCCACGCGCAGGCCCAGGGCGCTCAGGAGCGAATCGATCATCGCTGCAGTACTGCCCTTGCCGTTGGTCCCGGTGACCAGGATCACCGGGCAGGCGTCCTGGGGTGAGCCCAGCAGGTCGCACAGCGCCCGGACTCGGGCCTGGCTGCGACCCACCTTGTGCTCGGGCCAGCGCGACTGGAGTTCGGCGACGATATCGGCGTGGGTTCGGCTCATGGTGCGCTCAGCCTAGATGATCGGCGCGCTCGCGGACGGCGTCGGCACGGTGGCGCGAGGCAGGCCCGAGATACCCCGCACCGGTATCGTCCCCACCCGTCGTTATACTGACGGGGTGACCCAAGCTCCAGCCGTCCCCGGATTCCGGCGACCCTGGACCGAATGGGTCACCCTCGCCGCACGTCTGGTGCTGGGCATCGTCCTGCTGGTCGCCGGCCTGCTCAAGGTGGGCCACCTGGACGCGTCCGTGCAATCGGTGCGGCTCTACCAATTGCTGCCCTGGGAAACGACCGCGTTCGTGGGCTCGGCCCTGCCGATCATCGAGATCGCCACCGGGGTGCTGCTGATCACGGGGACCTTCGTCCGGGTGTCCGCGATCATCGGCAGCCTGCTGATGTTGGCGTTCATCATCGGTATCGCCTCGGTGTGGGCGCGCGGCATCTCGATCGACTGCGGATGCTTCTCCCCCGGCGGTGAAGTGGACCCCAGCGCGACGCAGTACCCGCTCGAGATCGCAAGGGACGTCGGCCTAATGGCCACCGGCGTTTGGGCGGCCTGGAAACCCAAGTCACCCTTCGCGGTGGACAACTGGCTGTTCGCCCCGCTCGCCGAGCCGGACGCCGCCGACGCAGACCTCAACGACAAGGAGCTCGCCCCATGACCGAGAACAATCGCGAACGGTTGCGCAAGTCCGAGGCCGCCAAGGCCAAGCAGCAGCGATTGAACCGCATCATCGGCGTGGGCGCGGCCGTGCTGGCGGTGGTGCTGATCGGTGTCTTCGCCGTGGTGCTGCTGCAGCAGGCCGGCACTGCGTCGTCCCCCACTTCGGCCAATCCGCCGAACGCCACCAGCGACGCCAAGGCGATCGTGGTGAATCCGGGCAAGGCCAAGGATGGTGCTCCGGTGGTCGAGCTGTTCTTCGACTACCAATGCCCGATCTGCAAGCAGTTCGAAACCCTCTACAGCGAGCCGCTGAACGTGCTGGCCGAGGCGGGCGACATCGAATTGCACTACCGGACGATGACGTTCCTCGACAACAACCTCAGCAACGACGCGTCCACCCGTGCAGGCATCGCTGCGGCGTGTTCGGACTTCGCCGGCGTTTACTCGGCCTTCCACAACGAGATCTTCGCCAACCAGCCGGCAACCGAGGGCGACGGCTACACCGACGAGGTGCTGCGCGAGACCGTCCCGGCCAGCGTCGGCATCACCGCGGAAGCGCTGACCAACTTCCAGAAGTGCTACGACGACCAGGCGACCAAGGCCTTCGTGCGGGGCACCAACGACAAGGCCAGCCAGGACAACGTGACTGGTACGCCGACGTTCCACGTGAACGGCAAGGACGTCCCGCTGTCCTCGTTCTCGGGAGTCGACCCCACCGAGCTCGGCGACCTGATCAAGCAGAACGCCTGACCCTGCCTCCTCAGGGTGGATTCTGAACAAGGCGCGTCCGCTCAATAAGATGCACCCCATGACTGCACAGCCCACCACCTTCGATGCGCCCGCTGACACCACGGCCGCGAGCCAGGTACCGGAGCGCCCGGTGCTAGAGGGGCTGGAGGCGAAGTGGTCGGCCCGGTGGCGCGAACAGGACACCTACGCGTTCGTGCGCCCGGAGTCTCGCGACCAGGTGTTCAGCATCGACACCCCGCCGCCCACGGTTTCGGGATCGCTGCACGTGGGACACGTGTTCAGCTACACCCACACCGACCTGGTCGCGCGCTACCAGCGCATGCGCGGCAAACGTGTGTTCTACCCCATGGGTTGGGATGACAACGGCCTGCCCACCGAGCGTCGCGTGCAGAACTACTACGGGGTGCGCTGCGATCCGTCCCTGCCGTACGACCCGGACTTCACCCCTCCGGAGAAGCCGGACCCGAAACGCCAGGTGCCGATCAGCCGCCGCAACTTCGTGGACCTCTGCCACGAACTGACCGCCGTCGACGAGGTGGCCTTCGAAGATCTGTGGCGCACGCTCGGCTTGAGCGTCGACTGGAAGTCGCTGTACGCGACCATCTCCGACGAAGCGCGGACGGTGGCGCAGCGCGCGTTCCTGCGCAACCTCACCCGCGGCGAGGCGTACCTCTCGGAAGCTCCGACGCTGTGGGACATCACCTTCCAGACTGCGGTCGCCCAGGCCGAGCTCGAAGCCCGCGACTATCCCGGGCACTACTACCGGGTGGCTTTCCGCGGCGGCGGCGGCGAGCCCATCTACATCGAGACCACGCGTCCGGAGCTGATCCCCGCGGTGGGCGCGTTGATCGCGCATCCGGACGACGAGCGCTACCAGCACCTGTTCGGCACCACAGTCACCTCGCCGGTGTTCGGCGTCGAGATCCCGGTGCTGGCGCATCCGGCAGCCGAACCCGACAAGGGTGCGGGCATCGCGATGTGCTGCACCTTCGGGGACCTCACCGACGTGCAGTGGTGGCGCGAGCTGCGGCTGCCCACCCGCACCGTGATCGGCCGGGACGGACGCCTGCACGGCGAGACCCCCGAGTGGCTGGTCAACCCTGAGCCCTACGCCGAACTCGCCGGCAAGACCACCTACAGCGCCCGCGAAGCGATGGTCGCGCTGCTGCGCGCGTCCGGTGATCTGGAGGGTGAGCCGAAGCCGACCCAGCGGATGGCGAACTTCTACGAGAAGGGTGACAAGCCGCTGGAGATCGTCTCCACTCGTCAGTGGTACATCCGAAACGGCGGGCGCGACGACGACCTGAAGGCCGCACTGCTGGCCCGTGGCGAGGAGCTCACCTGGGTGCCCGACCACATGCGGCACCGCTACTCCAACTGGGTCAACGGCTTGAACGGCGACTGGTTGATCAGCCGCCAGCGCTTCTTCGGCGTGCCCTTCCCGGTCTGGTACCACCTCGATGCCGACGGTGAGCCCGACTACTCGCGTCCGATCATGCCTGCCGAGAGCGACCTGCCGGTCGACCCGTCCAGCGAATGCCCGCCAGGGTTCTCGCCAGAGCAGCGCGGCGTGCCCGGAGGTTTCGCCGGCGACCCCGACGTGATGGACACCTGGGCCACCTCTTCGCTCACCCCGCAATTGGCGTGCGGCTGGGAGCGCGATCCCGAACTGTGGGCGCTGACCTTCCCGATGGACATGGCCCCGCAGGCCCACGACATCATCCGAACCTGGCTGTTCTCCCGGGTGGTGCGCGCTCACCACGAGCACGGCGTGCTGCCCTGGAAGCTCGCCGCGATCTCAGGCTTCGTGGTCGATCCTGATCGCAAGAAGATGAGCAAGTCCAAGGGCAACGTGGTCGTGCCCACCGACATCCTGGAGCGCTTCGGTTCGGACGCGGTGCGCTGGCGCGCGGCAATGGCCCGCCCTGGCATGGACTCGCCCTTCGACGAAACCCAGATGAAGGTCGGCCGTCGCCTCGCGATGAAGATCCTCAATGCTTCGAAGTTCATCCTCGGCCTGGGCGACACCGCCGCGGGCGCCCAGGTGACCGAGCCGGTCGACCTGGCGATGCTGGCCGCGCTGGCGGACGTGGTCACCACCGCGACCGCCGGTTTCGAGGCCTATGACTATTCCGCGGCGCTGGAGGCCGCAGAGAGGTTCTTCTGGCAGTTCTGCGACGACTACCTGGAACTCGTCAAGGAGCGCGCCTACGCCGACCCTTCGTCAGGCTCAGGGATCGGAGCGAGTAGTTTCTCAGGGATCGGAGCGAGCAACTCCTCAGGGATCGGTGCGAGTGACTCCGCCCGAGTGGCCTTGCGGGCTGCGCTCGGCGTGCTGCTGCGGCTGTTCGCACCTTTCCTGCCGTACGTCACCGAGGAGGTTTGGTCGTGGTGGCAGTCCGGGTCGGTGCACACCTCGACCTGGCCCGACACCTCTGAGCTACCGACCGGCGGGGACGCGGACGTGCTGGCCGACATCGCGTCCGCCCTGATCGGCGTCCGCGGCGCGAAGTCACAAGCTAAGGTTTCGATGAAGACCGAAGTCCTTCGGGCGGAGTTCTCCGCACCGGACGCTGTCGTCGCACGCCTGCGGGGCGCCGAGGCCGACCTCCGGGCGGTCGGACGGATCACCAGCCCGATCGAGTGGGCGGTCTCCGACACCACTCTGAATGTGGTCATCGAGCTGAAGCCCGGCGAGGACGCCACTGCATGAATCGTCGTCTCGGCGTACTGGTCGCCTGCGGGCTGCTGCTGTCCAGTTGCGCCGCCGAGAGCCCGCGCAACAGCGCGGGCCAGGTGACCGCTCCAGCCACGGTCGATTCGTACTCGATCAAGGTCGGCGACTGCGTGAGCAAGCTGGAATCGGACTCGGCGAGCCGGTTGCCGCTTGTGCCCTGCGACCAGGAGCACGCGTGGGAGGCCTTCGCCACCGGGACCCTCACCGGAGACGAGTTCCCCGGCAACAACGGCGTCCAGTCCCAGGGCGGCGAGTTGTGCACTCAGGCCTTCGAGCCCTTCATCGGGGTGCCTGCGAAGAAGTCGAAGTTCGAACTTCGCGTGCTCGCCCCCACCAAGGAGTCGTGGGCGCAGCAAGACCGCGAGGTCGTCTGTCTGGTCGGCTCCAGCGCAGGCAAACTGACCGGGTCGTTGGCCGGCGCCGCCAAATAGCTCTTGTTCCTATGAGGTAGACTCCAATCAACCTCATAGGAAGAAGGAGGCGCCGTGCAGTATGTCATCCTCGGCTTGCTGCTGAGCGGGCCGCTTTCGCTCTACGACCTGCGCAAGCGCTTCGCCGCCGGCATTTCGCTGTTCTACAGCGCGAGCCTCGGCAGCCTTCAGCGCGCTCTGCAGAACCTGGCGGCCGATGGGCTGGTGATCGGCATCGAGGTGGCCGGCGATCGACGCGGGAAGAAGCTGTACTCGGTGACCGACACGGGCATGCAGCGCTGGCGGGAATGGCTCGCCGCGCCGATTCCGCCGGGAACGGAAGCCGAGACGGTCATCCTCGCCAGGGTGTTCCTCCTGGGCGGCTTGGCGGACGCCCGCGAGCGCGCGGCCACCCTTGACGTGATCCGCGCCAGCGTGCAGGACTCGATCGGCGCGCTGCGACGATTGGCCACCGAACTGGACGCCGTCCCGGTCCCGAACGATGACCCGCGCTCGGACTATCCCCGCGCGACCCTCGACTACGGCCTTCGCGCCCACGAGTTGCTGCTGAGTTGGATCGATGAACTGCGAGCGGCGGAGGGATGACCGGCCGCCCTTCCCTGCGTGGCTGGTACTCGGTCGGTGCGCTGGCCGCACTGCTGGTGACCGTGTTCTTCGCCACCTTTGGCGACGGCGTCGCGGTCCCGGACGCGTCCGGCGTCCGCTTGGCCATCGTGAACTGGGGGCACCTGCTGGTCTGGGTGCTGCTGACGCTGGCGTTCACGGTGGCGGCGGTTCGGGGACGCTGGGAAGCGTTCGCGAACGCCCTGGCAGTGGGTGCGGCGATGGTTTACGGGACCTTCCTGGTCGCAGTGTTCACCCGAACCGAACACGCTGCCGGCGCTGCGCTGGTCGCCAGCGCGGCACTGGCCGTCCTGTCCGGGCTCCAGGTCTGCCTTGCTCTGGGCGCGCCGTGGGGGCTGCTGGTCTGGGGCGGCCAGCACCGTGTCCTGCCCCCGCGACTCCGGGTCGCCAGCTGGTTCTCGGTTCTGGCGTATGCAGGCTTCGCGTGGGTGCTGCTTCGTCGCTCCGGCGTGCTGCCCGGAGCGGCCGACAGGTTCGTTGCGGGCGCTGCCTGGGCCTTGTGCGCCTACTTCACGTTCGGAGTGCTGCTCAACCTCGCTTCACGCAGCCAGGCCGAGCGGCGCACGATGGTACCCGCGTGCAGCCTGTTGGCCGCCGCCTCGCTGACCGTCGCCATGGCCTGAGCCGAGCTGCCAACCCCAGTGGGCCGATGCTCAGAGCAGGTCGAGCAGCACCGGGTCGGCCATCTGCAGGACGGCCTCCTTCGCCTCCCTGGCGTCGCCCGCGGCCCGGGCTGCAGCGGCCATCTGCTGGCACTGGGCCAGGGTGTGCAGACCGAGTGAAGTCCGGACCGCCGCGACCTTGCCCGGTGCCATCGACAGGCTGGAAACCCCGAGACCGGCCAGTACCAGTGCCAGCGCGGGGTCGCCACCGGCCTCGCCGCAGACACCGATCGGCTTGCCCATTGCCGCACCGCCGTCACACGCCAGCGCGATCACGTCGAGCAGCGCGGGCTCCCAGGGGTTCAGCAACTCGGCCAACTCCCCCTGCATCCGGTCGGCAGCCATCGTGTACTGCTGCAGATCGTTGGTGCCGATGGACGCGAAGTCGACGTTGTAGAGAATGCCCTTGCTGCGGATCGCCGCGGCCGGAACCTCGATCATCACACCCACCTTCGGCAGGCCCAGGTCGCGGACCTTGCCCGCGAACCAGATGGCTTCGGCCTGGGTGGCGATCATCGGCGCCATCACCCGGACGTCCGCACCGGTCGCCTTGTAGGCGGCGGCGAGCGCCTCCAACTGGGCGTCCAGCACGTCGGTGCGGATCATGCCGAGCCGAATGCCGCGACGACCCAGCGCAGGATTCTCCTCCGGCCCGAGATCAGCGAACTTGAGCGGCTTGTCCGCGCCTGCGTCCAGGGTGCGAACGACCACGCGGCGCTCTCCGAAGGTTTCGAAGACCTCGGTGTAGGTCGCGGTCTGCTCTTCGACCGTGGGCATGGTGTCCCGGTCGAGGAACAGGAACTCGGTACGGAACAAACCGACACCCTCCACGGGCTGCTGCGCCGCCTTGCGAGCGTCGTCCGCGGTGCCGATGTTGGCCAGCAGTGCCACCGGGTAGCCGTCCTTCGTGGCGCCCTTGCCCGTGCCGCCGGCCAGCGCCGCCGCGCGCCGCTTCTTGCGCTCGGCCAGAAGCTCGGTCTCCTCGGCGGTCGGGTTGATGGTGATCTCGCCCACCCCACCGTCGATCGCCACCATGCTGCCGCTCGGGATCGCCATGATCCCGGTAGCCTGCACCACTGCCGGGATGCCCAGCTGGGCGGCCAGGATCGCGGTGTGGCTCGTGGGTCCGCCGATCTCAGTGACGATGCCAAGACAGGTCTCAGCGGTCAAGGTCGCCGTCTCTGCCGGTGCCAGATCGTGAGCGGCCAGGATGCTGGGAACCGTGAGCGTGGGCACACCCGGCTCGGCCTGGCCGAGCAGCCGGGCGACCGCTCGGTCACGGACGTCGCGCAGGTCGGTCACTCGTTCGGCCATGTAGCCGCCCAGCGACTCGAACATCGCGCAGTACTCCTCCACCGCAGCCGTGACCGCGGTGGTCGGGCCTTTGCCTGCCTGGAGCTGGTTCTCGATGCCCATCGCCAGGCCCGGGTCGCGAGCCATCATGGCGCCCGCTTCAAGGATCGGCTTGGCGTGGTCCCCGGCGGTCGCAGCCCGAGCGTCGAGACCGGCGGCAACGTCGGCGAGGACACCCTTGACCAGTTCGGTCGCGGCAGCGGCGTCCGTAGTGGGAGCTTCGTCCGCCGGTGCCGTCGGCGGTGGCGTGACGACCACCAGCGGGCCGACCGCGGTGCCCGCGCTGACGCCGATGCCGTGGAAGGTCGTGTGCAGGGCGTCGCTCATCGGATTACTCCGCGTCGAGATCGCGCGAGAGCAGCTCGACCAGGGAATCCAGGACGGCATCCGCGCCGTCACCGTCGGCAGAGAGGGTCACGGTCTCGCCGCACTTGGCGCCCAGCGCCATCACCATGAGGATGCTGCGGGCGTCCACCTCGGAGCCGCCCTCCTTGGCGATCTTCACCGGCAGCCCGGAGGCGGTGACCGCCTGGACGAACAGTGAAGCGGGACGGGCGTGCAGGCCGACTGAAGAGGCGATGCTGACTTGGCGAGTGGCCATGACGGTCTCCTATGCGAAGGCGGGAATCGACTGGACCACAATGTCACAACCCGACGGCTCGCGAGACCCCTTGACCGGGTTTGCTTCGGCATCCACCGCAGCCAAGCGCCCTACGGACGCAGGTCAGGCGCTCTTCTCGCGTCGTTCGGAGCGAGCCAGCTGGGCGCGTCCGATCAGTTGCGGGGCGGCTCCGGCCGTGACCACATCGCTCTCCACCAGCACCTGGGCGACCTGGTCGTCACTGGGTACGTGGTACATCACGTTGAGCAGGATCTCTTCGAGGATCGACCGCAGGCCGCGAGCACCGATGCCACGCCGCAGCGCCATGGCTGCGATCGCGGTGATGGCGTCCGGAGTGAACTCGAGGTCGACGCCGTCCAGTTCGAAGAGCTTGCGGAACTGCTTGATGAGTGCGTTCTTCGGCTCCACGAGGATGCGGACGAGCGCGTCGGCGTCCAGTTGCTCGACGGTGGAGATCATCGGCAGGCGTCCGATGAACTCGGGGATCAGCCCGAACTTGTGCAGATCCTCGGGCCGGACCTCCTCGAACGGGTTCATCGAGGTCGGGCGGCGCACCGCGGCGTCGTTGTTGAAGCCCAGCGGACGCTTCCCCACCCGTGCGTTGATGATCTCCTCAAGGCCGGCGAAGGCCCCGCCGACGATGAACAGGATGTTCGTGGTGTCGATCTGGATGAACTCCTGATGCGGGTGCTTGCGTCCGCCCTGTGGCGGCACCGAGGCGGTAGTGCCTTCGAGGATCTTCAGCAGCGCTTGCTGGACGCCCTCGCCCGAGACGTCGCGGGTGATCGACGGGTTCTCGCTCTTGCGGGCGACCTTGTCGATCTCGTCGATGTAGATGATTCCGGTCTCGGCCTTCTTCACGTCGTAGTCGGCGGCCTGGATCAGCTTCAGCAGGATGTTCTCGACATCCTCACCCACGTAACCGGCTTCGGTGAGCGCGGTCGCGTCCGCCATCGCGAAGGGGACGTTCAGCATGCGCGCCATCGTCTGGGCCAGATAGGTCTTGCCACAGCCGGTAGGGCCGATGAGCAGGATGTTCGACTTGCCCAACTCGACCAACTCGTCGTCGGCAACCCGGCGTCCGGGCGCGGCGCTCTGGGCCTGGACGCGCTTGTAGTGGTTGTAGACCGCGACCGACAGCGCCTTCTTCGCGGTGTCCTGGCCGATCACGTAGGAATCGAGGAAGGAGCAGATCTCCTTCGGCTTCGGCAGATCCTCGAGCAGGCCGGAGTCGCTGGTTTCGGCGAACTCCTCCTCGATGATCTCGTTGCACAGGTCGATGCACTCGTCGCAGATGTACACACCCGGACCTGCGATGAGCTTCTTGACCTGCTTCTGGCTCTTTCCGCAGAACGAGCACTTCAGCAGATCCGACGTCTCGCCGATTCGTGCCACGTCGCGCCTTCCGTTTCGTGATGGGCCAACCGTAACCCGGGTTGCCCGCGCTGGCGGGACGTCCGGGCGACGGATCAGCGGGGAGCGTCCTTCAGGGAGGTCAGGATGTCATCGACGATGCCGTACTCAACCGCTTCTTCCGCAGTCAGGTACTTGTCGCGCTCGATGTCGTGGCTGATCTTCTCCACCGTTTGGCCGGTGCTTTCGGCGAGCATGGACTCCATCAGCGCGCGGATCCTGAGGATCTCCCGGGCCTGGATCTCCAGGTCGGAGGACTGCCCGTAGCCGCCCTCAGTGGCCGGCTGATGGATCAGGATGCGGCTGTTCGGCAGCGCCAGGCGCTTGCCCTTCGTCCCAGCAGCGAGCAGCACGGCTGCCGCGGAGGCGGCCTGGCCGAGGCAGACGGTCTGCACGTCGGGCTTGATGTAGCGCATCGTGTCGTAGATCGCGGTGAGCGCGGTGAACGAGCCCCCGGGCGAGTTCAGGTAGATGCTGATCGGACGCTCGGGATCCATCGACTGCAGGCAGAGCAGCTGCGCCATCACCGCGTTCGCGATGTCGTCGCTGATCGGGGTGCCGAGGAAGATGATCCGATCCTCGAAGAGCTTGGTGTACGGATCCACCCGGCGCACCCCGTAGGAGGTGCGCTCCTCCCACTGCGGGATGTAGTAGTCCATGGACGGTCCGGCCGGCGCCGCACCAGTGGGCAACAGGTTCATCGCTTCTGCCTTCACTTGTTGGGGGCGGCGGTGGGGATCTGGGCCGCGCGCTCGTAGACGTGGTCGATGAAGCCGTACTTCAGTGCCTCTTCCGCGGTGAACCAACGGTCGCGGTCGGAATCGATCTCGATCTGCTCGACGGTCTGACCGGTGTGTTCGGCGATCAGCGCCGACATCGTCTTCTTGATGTGCAGCGACTGCTCGGCCTGGATGCGGATGTCGGAGGCCGTGCCGCCCAGACCGCCGGACGGCTGGTGCATCATGATCCGGCTGTGCGGCAGGGCGAACCGCTTGCCCTTGGTGCCGGCGGAGAGCAGGAACTGACCCATCGAAGCGGCCAGGCCCATCGCCACGGTGGCGACGTCGTTGGAGATCCACTTCATCGTGTCGAAGATCGCCATGCCGGAGTCGACCGAGCCGCCCGGGGAGTTGATGTAGAGGTAGATGTCCTTGATCGGGTCCTCGGCGTTCAGCAGCAGCATCTGCGCACAGATGGCGTTGGCGTTGTCGTCACGCACCTCGGAACCGAGGAAGATGATGCGGTTGGCCAGCAGCGACTGGTAGACCGAGTCGGCCATGCCTACCTGGCCGGCGCCGCCGGCCATGGAGGGGCCTGTGAGGTTGGCTCGATGTTCGTTCACGCAGGCGAACCTACCCGGTGACCCCCGCATTTCCGCCAGGTTGGGACGCCTGTTCGCTGTCGGCGCACCGCGTGCAGCGAAACGGAGCCACTAGCACCAGGATCGGCGACGATCCGGCGTTGCAGGACTCCGCGGGTCCGAATCGCGTCACGATCGACTACCGGTTACCTAGTGCGACGCGGACTGTTGCCACCACATGGCCCGGTTGGGTGGTGATGGCAGTCCAAGTGAACCGCAGTACACGGAGGTTCCCGAGTACGAGCAGGTTCTGGCGCTCCCGGTCTGCCTCGAACTGCTCGTGGGTCGAATGCACCGCCTCGCCATCAACCTCCAGGACGAGTCGATGCTCGGGAAACCACACGTCCGGAGCCACCATCTGGCCGCGCACCTTCATCGGCTCGTTCGCCAACCAGCCGCTGATTCCCGCCTTGCGCAGCAGGCCATGAAGCACCGCTTCGGCGAAGGACCACGGATTGTCTACCGCCGCGGTCACCACCTGGCGGCGGACCGCGTTGTTGGCTGCTCGGGCGAACATGTCGAGCGCCGGCTCAAGTGCTTCCGCACGGATTATCCGCCTACGCAGTGCCTCGAAGATGGCTTCGCCGCCGTCGTGGCCGGCCATCTCCACGCAGGCGTGGACCGCGGACGCGACGCGCAGTCCCTCCTGGTCGAGATAGTCGGGGACAACTCCACGGCTCACCCGCAACCACGTCGCCGGAGCCGCGGAATGCGGCGCCCGCAAGCGGATCGGCAGGGAAATCGGGCGACGCAGGTAGAGCTCCACGGCTGTCTGGCCGTGGATCACGCCGAGCGGGGCCCATGCGCAGGCCGCCCGGATTCGAACCGCCGGCGAGGCTGCCCGTCCCGGGTCGGCGTAGATGCCCGGCAGGATCGGCACCACCAGGCCGGCACGGGCCGCACGCTGCACAGTGCTGGCGCAATCGGGTCGGTCGCGGAGGCGGATCAGGCCATCCCCCCGCTCGAGAAGTTCGTCGATTCTCACGCCCATACCTTCGGCAGGGCCAGGTAGATCCGATCATCGAGTGTGGGCAGCTGTGGATGACGCGATGTCGACCCACAACGGGCTGTGGACAACCAATCGGGGGTCTGGGCGAGCGGACGGGTCCGAATCGCATCAAGCCTGCCCCGCGACCCTCGATTCCGGTGATGACGGCCCAGCTACGGGCGTGAACGCAGCGGTCGCCGCCACCCTTCAAGGTGACGGCGACCGCGGTGAGTCTTACTCGGCTTCGGGCGCCTCCGTGGCAGCCTCCGGCTCGGGCACGGTGACGTCCACCGTGTTGCCCTCGGTGTCGACGACCTTGGCCTTGGCGACTACGAGGCCGAGCGCCTTGCTTCGACGGATCTCCTGCATCCACGCACCGATGTGGTTGTGCTCCATCATGTGCTGGGCTTCCTGCTCCGGCGTCGAACCGTTCTGGGCAGCCTTGCGGACCAGCAGTTCGGAGAGGTCGGCCTGCTCGACGCCGACCTCGGCATCGTCGGCGACCTTGTCGAGGATGAGCTGCGCCTTCAACCCGCGCAGGGTTGACTTCTCGACCTCGGCCCAGAACTCCTCAGCGGTGTTCGCCTCCTCCTCAGCCTGCTCCAGGTAGCGGTCGAGGGTGAGCCCGGCGCGGGAGAGTTGATCGTTGATCTGCTCCTTGCGCGACGCCACCTCGGCGGCGATGACACCCTCGGGAACCTCGAACTCGGTGGCCTCAACGAGCGCCTCGAGAACCTTGTCCCGTCCGGCGGAGACCTGCTCCGCGGAGAGGTACTCCTCGACACCACGGGTGAGGTCGGCCTGCATCTCCTGGACGCTGTCGAACTCCGAGATCATCGACGCGAACTCGTCGTCCACCTCGGGCAGGGTCTGCTCGCTCACCTTGCTGACGGTGACGGTGATGTCGGCCGGCTCGCCTTCCAGCGCGCCGCCGACAAGGGTGGACGCGAACTCGGCCGACTCGCCGGCCTTGAGCCCGGTGACCGCCTCGTCTAGGCCGTCGATCATGCCGCCGCTACCGATGATGTAGGTGACGTCTTCGGCGGTGGCGTCCGGGAGCGGTTCACCGTCGCGGCTGCCGACCAGCGAGAGGGTGACCTGGTCACCCTCGGCGGCGGCCCGGTCGACCTCGGCGGTGGTCGCGAAGCGGGTGCGGAGCAGCTGGATGCGCTCGGCCACCTCCTCGGTGACGTCGCGTTTGGCGTCCACGGTGGCTTCGAGTCCGGCGAAGTCGGGCACATCGAACTCCGGACGGATGTCGACCTCGGCGGTGAACTCGATCACGTCACCGTCCTCGAGCTTGGTGACCTCGACCGACGGCTCCCCGAGGGGGGTCACCCCGGACTCGATGATCGCGGCTTCGAGCGCGGTGGGCAGGGCGGCGTTGATCGCCTCCTGCAGCACCATGCCGCGACCGAACCTCTGGTCGATAACCATGTTGGGCACCTTGCCCTTGCGGAAGCCGGGGATCGTGACCTGCTGGGCGACCTCGCGGTACGCCTTGTCCAGGTGCGGCTTGAGGTCGGCGAAGGGAATCTCGACGGTGAGCTTGACCCGCGACGGGGTGAGCTGCTCGACAGTGGTGGGCAAGGCATGCTCCTGATCGGAAAGTAGACAGACTGGAGAAGCTTAATGGACAACCGGAGGCGGACGCGCCAGCCGAAGAGCGGCCATGACCCCGAGCGGACGCACACCCTGAGCGGTCCCCACGATCGCCAAGCCACAACCCACGATCCCCGAGCGGACGCACGCCCCGAGCGGCCCCCACGATCCCTGAGCGGCAACCCCCGATCCCTGAGCTTGACGAAGGGCGGGCACTTGAGGTTCGTCGAGCCCAGCCAACGTCATGGCGCGTTCCGATTCTGGCCAGCGGCCGGATTCGGTTAGGCTTTGCTGCGCGCGGAGCAATTCCGCTGCGCGGATGTAGCTCAATGGCAGAGCCCCAGCCTTCCAAGCTGGCCATGCGGGTTCGATTCCCGTCATCCGCTCTGACGGGGACGCAGGTCCCATGTGCTCGGGCAACTCGGCTGTCGGTTCCGAACAGGGAGCTGGTGCCCGTCCGGCTAACATGCCAAGCGTGCTTGCCGCAGCCCCCAGACGATCGCCTGGCTGGAAGCCCAAGCAGCACGGGGCGTGGTTCATGCTCGCGCTGCCGGTGGTGGTGGGCCTGATCGTCCGCCCAGCGGACGCGGGCGACGCCTCGCACCTACTACCTCTGATCGGCTGCTGGGTCATTGGCTACCTGGCCTTCAACGCGGCCACGTTGTGGTTGAAGGCCCCTGCCGGCAGAAGATCGCGGCACTCGCGTCCGGTGGTGGTCTACGGCCTGATCGCCGGAGCGCTCGGGGTGCTGACTCTGCTCTCCTCGGACCGCGGCGTGCTGTGGTGGTTGGTGCTGTTCGCACCGCTGGTCGGGGTTGCGCTCTGGCTGGCCTCGTTGCGCCGCGAGCGGACGCTGATCAGCGGCGCCCTGACCGTGGCCGCGGCCAGCCTGGTGACCCTAGTGGTGAGCTTCGACACTCCGGCGGCGCTGTTCGCCGCCTGGGGAACCCCGCTCGCCGGGCAGGCGCTCGGCATGGTGGCGGTGCTCTTCGGCTACGAGTTCGGCACGGTGTTCTCAGTGAAGACGATGATCCGCGAACGTGGGCACACCGGCTGGCTCGCGGCGTCGATCGGCTGGCATCTGGGCTGCACCCTGGGCGCAGTGGGGATGGCCTGGTCGGGCGCGATCGGTTGGATCTGGGTCGCCTTCTTCGCCGCCACCGCGGTGCGGGCGTGGCTGCTGCCCGTGCTCGGCCGCACCCGAACGATCCGTCCGCTGGTCGTCGGGCTGGTCGAGATCGGCTTCACCACCGCTTTCGTGGTCGCGGCACTCCTCAACTGACCCCGCCCGGACGCCGTCGGCTTCATCGCGGCGTTGTACTGACTGCTCTCACTCGCTGACGTAAGCGGCCAGGTGCTTCCCGGTGAGCGTCGAGCGTGCCGCCACGAGGTCTCTGGGGGTGCCTTCGAACACGATGCAGCCGCCGTCGTGACCCGCACCCGGGCCGAGGTCGATCAGCCAGTCGGCATGAGCCATCACCGCCTGGTTGTGCTCCACGACGATCACCGATTTGCCGGAGTCCACGATGCGGTCGAGCAACACCAGCAACTGCTCGACGTCGGCCAGATGCAAACCGTTCGTGGGCTCGTCCAGCACGTAGATGCCGCCCTTCTCCCCCATCCGGGTGGCCAGCTTGAGCCGCTGCATCTCGCCTCCGGAAAGGGTGGTGAGCGGCTGGCCGATAGTCAGGTAGCTCAGCCCCACGTCCTGCAGGCGTTCCAGCACCGCCAGCGCGGCCGGCGTCCGCGCCTCGCCGGTGCCGAAGAACCCGATCGCCTCGGTGACCGACATCGCCAGCACCTCACTGATGTCGCGGCCGGCCAGCCGGTAGGCGAGCACGGACGCGTCGAAGCCCTTGCCATCGCAGTCCTCGCAGGTGGACGCGATCGAAGCCATGAAACCCAGGTCGGTGAACACCACGCCGGCCCCATTGCAGGTTGGGCAAGCGCCTTCGGAGTTCGCGCTGAACAGCGCCGGTTTGGTGCCGGTCGCCTTCGCGAACGCCTTGCGGATCGGGTCCAGCAGGCCGGTGTAGGTGGCCGGGTTGCTCCGCCGCGAACCCTTGATCGGGGTCTGGTCGATCGACACCACCCCAGCACCGGGCGGGATGGAACCGTGCACCAGTGAACTCTTGCCCGACCCGGCGACCCCGGTCATCACGACCAGCACCCCGAGCGGGATGTCCACGTCCACCTGCTTCAGGTTGTGCGTGCTGGCCCCCCGGATCTCGATCGCGCCGGTAGGCGTCCGCACCTTCGGCTTGAGCGGAGCCTGGTCGGCCAGGTGGCGTCCGGTGAGCGTGTCGCTCTCGCGAAGTTCGGCCACGGTGCCCTCGAAACAGATGGTGCCGCCCGCAGCACCCGCCCCGGGCCCGAGGTCGACGACGTGGTCGGCGATGACGATCGTCTCGGGCTCGTGCTCGACGACCAGCACTGTGTTGCCCTTGTCACGCAGCCGGAGCAGCAGGTTGTTCATGCGCTGGACGTCGTGCGGGTGCAGCCCCGCGGTCGGCTCGTCGAAGACGTAGGTCACGTCGGTCAGGGACGAGCCGAGGTGCCGGATCATCTTCACCCGCTGCGCCTCGCCGCCGGACAGGGTGCCCGCCGGACGTTCCAGCGACAGGTAGCCGAGCCCGATCTCGGTGAAGAAGTCGAGCAGTTGCTGCAACGAACCCAGCAACGGCGCCACGCTCGGCTCGGACAGGCCGCGCACCCATTCGGCGAGGTCGCTGATCTGCATGCGGCAGGCGTCCGCGATGCTGATACCGGCCAACTTGGCCTGCCGCGCACCCTCGCTGAGCCGGGTGCCGTCGCAGTCGGGACAGGTGCCGAAGGTGATCGCCCGCTCCACGAAGGCCCGGATGTGCGGCTGCATCGACTCCGGGTCCTTGGCGAGCATCGACTTCTTGATCTTCGGAACAAGGCCCTCGTAGGTGAGGTTGATGCCCTCGACCTTGATCTTGGTGGGCTCGCGGTAGAGCAGGTCGTGCAGTTCCTTCTTCGTGTAGCGGCCGATCGGTTTGGCCACGTCGAAGTACCCCGAACCGGCGAAGATCCGTCCGTACCAGCCGTCCATGCTGTAGCCGGGAACGAGCAGCGCGCCCTCGCTGAGCGAGCGGCTCTCGTCGAACAGCGCGGTCAGGTCGAAGTCGGAGATGGTCCCGCAGCCCTCGCAGCGGACGCACATCCCGCCGGTGCGGGTGTAGCTGGCGCGTTCGGCCTTGGTGGCCGCACCGCGTTCGACCGTGACCGCGCCGGAGCCGCGCACTGTCGCCAGGTTGAACGCGAAGGCGCTCGGCGGCCCGATGTGGGGCTGCGCGAGTCGGCTGAACAGGATGCGCAGCATCGCGTTGGCGTCGGTCGCTGTGCCCACGGTGGACCTGGGGTCGCCGCCCATGCGTTTCTGGTCGACGATGATCGCCGTCGTCAGCCCGTCGAGCAGATCCACGTCCGGACGGGCGAGGCTGGGCATGAAGCCCTGCACGAAGGCGCTGTAGGTCTCATTGATCATCCGCTGCGACTCGGCGGCGATGGTGTCGAAGACCAGCGAGCTCTTGCCTGAACCGGAGACGCCGGTGAACACGGTGAGCCGACGCTTGGGTAGTTCGAGGTCGACGTTCTTGAGGTTGTTCTCGCGTGCGCCGTGGACGCGGATCAGGTCGTGGCTGTCGGCGGTGTGCCGCACTGCGCGCGTTTCAGTGGTGGTCATCTGGTCTCCGTCCGCTTCCGGGCGCCGCACGTTCGCATCGGCTCGAGCCGCACCCAATCGGACGCAACCGCAGTCGGGCGCAGCGGAGGCACAATCTCTCACGAGATCGGGTCGCGGGCAATAGCTCAGGCGTCTCACGCGAGCGCCAGGAACTACGTAGAAACCGTCCTGTTTCCCGAACTGCGCCGATAATGTGCACTTCATGACGCAATTACGGATCAGTGAGGCCGCCGTGCTCGCCGGAGTGAGCGACGACACCGTGCGTAGATGGATCGATCAGGGCAAGCTCACGATGAGCTTGGACACGTCCAATCGACAGGTGGTTGCGGGAGCACAGCTTGCCGAGCTGGCCCGAGCGGGCGCGGAGGCGCACCCGCAACTCGATGATGGTGCGGGCCTGCGCAGCTCGCGCAACCACTTCACCGGCCTGGTGACCAAGGTCACCTCTGATCAGGTGATGTCGCAGGTCGAACTCCAGTGCGGGCCGTTCCGCGTGGTATCGCTGATCTCGACCGAGGCCGTCCGCGAACTCGCCCTGGAGCCCGGCTCGGTTGCCACCGCAGTGGTCAAGGCCACCAACGTCAGCATCGAGGCGAGGCGATGACTATCCGTCGAGGCGCTGCGATTCTCGCCGCCGCACTGCTGCTCACTTCGTGCGCGGCCAGTGCGCCGGCAACCCAGAACACCGAGCTCGTCGTCTTCGCCGCAGCCTCGCTCAACGGCACCTTCACCCAGCTGGGCAAGGAGTTCGAGTCAAGCCACGCCGGTACTACGGTGAAGTTCTCCTTCGACGGCTCGTCAGCCTTGGTCGATCAGCTGAAGCAGGGCGCCCCTGCCGATGTCTTCGCCTCGGCGGACCGGTCGAACATGGAGAAGGCGGTAGCCGCCAACACCACCGCGGGCACGCCCGTCCAGTTCACGAGCAATGTGCTCACCCTGATCGTGCCGAAGGGCAACCCGGGCGGGATCACCGGGCTGGACGACTCGCTGACCGGCAAGAAGCTCGTCGTTTGCGCCGACGGCGTGCCATGCGGCTCGGCGACGGCGAAACTCGCCGAACTGCTGGGAGTGACCCTGAAGCCGGTCTCGGAAGAGACCAAGGTGACCGACGTGCGCACCAAGGTGGAATCGGGACAGGCGGACGCGGGGATCGTCTACGTGACGGACGCGAAGGCGTCAGGCGAGAAGGTCGAGACCATCCCGATCGAGGGCGCCGACAAGGCTCGCAACGACTACCTGATCGCGGCTACCAAGGATGCGAAGCAGGCCGCACTGGCCGCTGAGTTCATCGCGTTGGTCACCGGTAGCCGCGGCCAGGAGGTGCTGGGCGCCGCCGGCTTCGGGAAGTGATCCGTCCGCCCCTGCCGCGCTGGTTGGCGCTGCCGGCGACTGCTGCCGCGATCTTCCTCGCCGTTCCGTTGCTGGCGATGCTGGTGCGGGTGCCATGGTCCGGCCTGCCCAGACTGCTGACCACTCCGGCTGCCGTGGACGCCCTATGGCTGAGCCTGCGCACCTGCACGCTCACCACCCTGTTGTGCCTGGTCCTGGGGCTACCACTGGCGCTGGCGCTTTCTCGTGCCCGCGGACGCTGGGCGGCCTGGGGACGGGTGCTGGCCACCGTCCCGATGGTGCTGCCACCGGTGGTCGCCGGCCTGGCATTGCTGGTGGCATTGAGTCGTCGTTCCCTGCTGGGCGGCTGGCTGTCATCGATCGGCATCGATCTCGCATTCACGACAACCGCCGTCGTGATCGCGCAAACCTTTGTCGCGATGCCCTATCTGGTGGTGTCGGTGGAGGGTGCGTTGCGTTCGGCCCATGACGACCACGCGGTGGTGGCTGCGACTCTGGGCGCGTCGCCGTCCACCGTGCTGGGGCGGGTGACCCTGCCGCTGGTGGCGCCAGCGATCGCGTCCGGGGCGGCGTTGTCGTTCGCCCGTGCGCTGGGTGAGTTCGGCGCCACGCTCACCTTCGCCGGGTCGCTACAGGGCACCACTCGGACGCTGCCGCTGGAAATCTACCTGCAGCGCGAACTCGACACCGACACCGCGATCGCGCTTTCGGTGGTGCTGATCGCGCTGGCCGGGGCACTCGTGGCGGTGACCGCTCGGCTCTCCCGAGGCGCCGCGCTGGAGGATGCCCCTTCAGCCAACCACGGCAGTGCCGGAGGCCCGGGACGGAGCCGGCGGTTCGCCGGCGGGCGGTGGCTGCCGTGAGCGGGCTCGCGGTGCGGGCCGGGATCTCCACTCGCGGCGTCGAGCTGGACCTCGACGTGCCCGATGGCGCAGTCGTAGCGATCGTCGGACCCAACGGAGCCGGCAAGACCAGCCTGCTGCATCTGGTGGCCGGGCTGGCCGAACCGACCTCGGGCTCGGTTCGGATCGGCGGCCGCCAAGTCGCAGTTCCAGGCTCGTGCCTGCCCACCCACCGCCGGCGGGTGGCCCTGCTCACGCAGCGCTCGACCCTCTTCCCGCATCTGGACGTGTTGGAGAACGTGGCCTTCGGTCCTCGCGCCGCCGGACTGAGTCGATCCGCTGCCCGGTTGCGAGCGCTCACCGAACTGGAGGCGGTGGGCTGCGCCGAGTTCGCGTCCCGTCGTCCACAGGAACTGTCCGGCGGGCAGGCCCAGCGGGTGGCCATCGCCCGCGCCTTGGCGACCGATCCCGAGGTGGTGTTGCTGGACGAGCCGTTGGCCGGCCTGGACGTATCCGTCGCCGCAGAGGTGCGGCACACCCTTGCCGCCCGGCTCCGTGGACGGACGGCGTTGCTGGTCACCCACGAGATTCTGGACATCTGGACCATCGCCGATCAGGTCGCGGTGCTGACCGATGGGCGCGTGGCCGAGAGCGGGCCAGTGGCCGACCTGCTGGCCCGTCCGACCAGCGGGTTCCTCGCGAGACTGGCCGGGACGAACCTCGTGCCTGGTGTGGCGGTGGGTGCTGACTTGCTGGAGATCGCTGCGGGGGTGGCGCTGCGGGGCCTCTCCGATCCGGATCAGCCGTTGACAATCGGCGAACCGGGGTTGGCGAGCATCCGGCCGGAGGCGCTGGGGTTGCATCTTGACGAGCCCGGCGGGAGCCCGCGCAACGTTCTGGCAGCCGAGGTGACTGGCGTCGAACCGCGCGGCCAGGTGGTCAGCGTCCAGCTTTCGCTGGCCGGACACTCGGTGACAGCCGACCTCACCGCGGCGGCGGTGGCCGAACTGGCGCTGCGTCCCGGCCTTGCCGTATGGGCAGCCGTGAAGGCCACCCAGGTGCGCCTGTACGGCCGCTAAGGTCGAGTCGGCTGGTCGAGCCAAACCCGGCTGGTCGAGCCAAACCCGGCTGGTCGAGCCTGTCGAGACCACGTGATCGGCCCAACGGTGAGGAGTGAGCATGGAGACCTGCCAGGTGATCACTGTGTCTGACCGCAGCGCAGCGGGCGCCCGCGAAGACCTCAGCGGCCCACTGCTCGCCGACCTGCTCCGGTCGGCCGGCTATGCGGTGCGCACGATCGTGGTCCCTGACGGGGTGGACAGCGTGGCCGAGGCCATCACCACAGGCGTCTCCGCCGGAGCGCGGCTGATCGTCACTACCGGCGGCACCGGGGTGGGCCCGCACGACCGGACGCCCGAAGGCACCCGGCTGGCGATCGATCGCGAGCTGCCCGGGGTCGCCGAACTGCTCCGGACGCGAGGCGCGCAGGCGTCCGCCCATGCCGCGCTGAGCCGTGGGACCGCCGGGGTGGTGGACGCCAGCAGCAACCATCGGGGCGCCTTCGTGGTGAACCTGCCGGGCAGCCCGAAAGCGGTTGTCGAGGGCATCGAGGTGGTGCTGCCTCTGGTGGCACATGTGCTGGACCAACTGGCAGGAGGAGACCACTGATGACCCAGATCAGGCGGGCCGTCGTTGGGCCCGAGCCCATCAACCCCGGTGAACTACTGGCCCTGGTCACCCGTCCGGACGCGGGCGCAGTGGCTCTGTTCATCGGAATCGTCCGGGACCACGACCCACAGGCTGCTGGCCCCGTGGCGTCTCTGGACTACACCGCCCACCCGATGGCCGGCGAGCGCATGGCAGAGATCGTGACCGAAGTGCTCGCCTCAGCCGACCCGGACGGTGAATCCGCCGTGGCGGCCGTCCACCGGACCGGCCGCCTGAACGTCGGTGACAACGCGTTCGTCGTGGCGGTCTCCGCGCCCCACCGCCGCCTCGCCTTCGCAGTCTGCGAACAGGTGGTAGAGCAGGTGAAAGCCCAACTCCCGATCTGGAAGCAACAGTTCGAAGCCGACGGCACCTACCGCTGGTCAAACCTGTGACAAGCAAGCCGGCCCGGTGAGGCACGAACGCACCCGCCAACGCCCGTCCCCGCGGAGCCGTCCGTGAGGGACGAGAGCTCCTCTAGCCGGTCCCTGAGGAGCCGTCCGCGAGGAACGAACGGACGGCGCCACGTTGGGCCGCCGCCTGCACCTGAGAAACGGTGACGGACGCCCTTCGTGACGCGCTCGCTCGTTCCTCACGAGCGCTCCTCAGGGAACGTTCATGGGTGGCGGCGATGCAACGGCGACCCGTTCGTGCCGGTCCTTGAGGAGCCGTCCGCAAGGACGAGGCACCCCTCAAACCGGTCCCTGAGGAG
>Ga0209477_1000045_pt1 | contig 54858 bp, 44 predicted proteins | sample KloWWTupernatant_FD_187180 | JGI IMG/M metagenome (GOLD analysis project Ga0209477, IMG submission 187180) | Active sludge microbial communities from Klosterneuburg, Austria, studying microevolution and ecology of nitrifiers - Klosterneuburg... | ecosystem: Engineered > WWTP > Aerobic digester >...
CAGCTCGCGGCGACGCTCCTGCGGGTAGTTGAACAACGTCGCGAGCGTCATCGCGGTGAGCTCGATCGACACCTTGTCGACCCAGTCAAACTCTTCACCAATCGGCAGACCGTCGAGGATACCGGCGATGCGCTCACGGATGAGCGGCTCGAGGTCGTTCAGGTTCGCGGGCGAAACACTCTCTGCAACGGCGCCGCGGTGCAGACCGTGCTGCGGCGGGTCCATCGACAAGAGCGATTGGATGCCACGTGCCTCGGCGGCCTCAATCTCTTCGGGCGTACGGGTGTCGTCTTCGGCGACCGCGTAGTTGCTCGCGCGACGGTCCTTACGCTGCGTGGCAATCGAGATGCCCGCCTCGTTCGTGTAGGTGACCGAGTCGGTGTCAATCTTGATCAGGTCGTCCCACTTCGTGATCGACCAGTACGCACCGTAGTTGCTGTCTTCGTCGGCCGTGTAGTGCACGGGGTCTTCGGCACGAAGGCGCTCGAACTTCCAGAACATCTCTTCGTTCGGGTAGTACTCGATCGCGGCCGGGTCGAGCTTGTCGAGCGGCATTGCGTAGATGCGCTCGCGCGCCGCACGCTGCTCGTCACTGAGCTCGGTCTTCATGATTTCAGGGGTGTTGTTAATTGCACCCGGGGTCAAAATGCTCATTGCATGTCCTCCTTGACTTGCCTGCTCATCGCTGGGTGTGGCGCGCTGGCGCCGAGACGTGCCGCTGTGTCGGGTCACTGCGGCACGACCGAGATCCTAGAACCTCATTCTGATAATCCCAGGCCCTCATTTTCTGGGAGTGATCTTTGAACGAAGCATCACCCATTCAGAGAAAGAGCGCGGTGCTCGTTGTCGATTACCAACAACGAGCACCGCGCCGCTCCAAACTGCGCAGACGCACTAATAGCGGCTGGGAATCACCACCGTCATGCTGTCGTAGCCCTTCGCAAAGTTGTTGTAGCCGCGCACCGGTTCGCCGATGACCTTCACCTCGGGAAAACGCTTCAGGATCTCTTCCCACGTCAGTCGCAGCTGCAGTTCTGCGAGCCGATTGCCAAGGCAACGGTGAATACCGAAGCCAAACGAGATGTGTTGGCGCGGGTTCTTCCGGTCAACGATGTACTCGTTCGGCCGGTCGAGCTTCGTGTCGTCGCGGTTGCCCGAGACGTACCAGAGCGCAATCTTCTCGCCCTTGCGGATGAGCTGCCCACCGACCTCGACGTCTTCATTCGCTCGGCGCATCATGTGCGTCAGCGGCGTCTGCCAGCGAATCGTCTCCGACACCATGCTCGGAATGAGCGCCGGGTTCGCCCGCAACTTCTCGTTCTCTTCGGGGAACCGGTCAAGCGCATAGACCGAGCCCGTGAGGGTGTTTCGCGTGGTGTCGTTTCCGCCGACGAGCAGCACGATGGCGTCGCCGTAGATCTCTGCGCTTTCGAAGTCTTTGATGTGTGGACTGTGCGCCATCAGCGACATGAAGTCGATGTCGGGCGGCGCAGCGGAGCGCTCCTGGAACATCCGGGTAATCGCACCGTAGAAATCCTGAATCGCGGCCATGCGCTCGGCCTGGGTCTCAACGACCTGCCCGGGGCCGGGCGTGACGTTCATGCAGTCCGACCAGAACGTCAGCTCGCGACGCTGCTCCTGCGGGTAGTTGAAGAGTGTCGCGAGTGTCATCGCGGTGAGCTCCATCGACACTTTGTCGACCCAGTCGAATTCCTCGCCAATCGGTAGGCCGTCGAGAATCACACCGATGCGCTCACGGATGAGCGGCTCGAGGTCGTTGAGGTTCGCGGGCGCGACGCTCTCAGACACTGCGCCACGGTGCATCCCATGTTTTGGCGGATCCATGCTCAAGAGCGATTGGATGCCTCGTGCCTTCGCCTCTTCCATCTGCTCCGGTGTGCGCTTCGAGCCGTCGGGTGCGATCTCGGAGGGCTGCGAGTCCGGCCGATTTGCCGCGATCGTGATGCCCGCCTCGTTCGAGTAGGTCACCGGGTCGGTATCGATCTTGATGATGTCGTCCCACTTTGTGACCGACCAGTAGTCGCCGAAACCGCTCGCGCTGTCCTTCGTGAAGTGCACGGGGGCTTCGGCGCGAAGGCGCTCGAACTTCCACCACATTTCTTCGCTTTGGTAAGAGCCAATCTCGGCCGGGTCAAGCTCGTCCAGCGGCATCGCGTAGATGCGCTCGCGGGCAGCTTTTTGCCGCTCGCTGAGCTCGGGCCGGAGCACCTCTGCGGTGTTGACCCGGTCTGGCGAAAAGATACTCATCTCATGTCCTCCTTGACATCGACGCGGTGTCGCTCTGGGCTGGAGCCCCGTGGCGTAGCCGCATTGCCACGCCGAGCACATCATTCCAATACTCACAGAAGCCCGGCTCGTTGTCATGTGCTGACAACGAGCCGGGCTTCTGTGATTGTTCTCGAACTCCTAGTAGCGCGAGGGAATGACGACCGTCATGCTCTCGTAGCCCTTCGCGAAGTTGTTGTGGGCACGCACAGGGTTGCCGACAACCTTGATTTCGGGGAAGCGCTTGAGAATCTCTTCCCACGTGAGGCGCAGCTGCAGCTCGGCAACGCGGTTACCGAGGCAACGGTGCACACCGAAGCCAAACGACAGGTGCTGACGCGGGTTCTTCCGGTCGATGATGTAGTCGTTCGGACGATCAAGCTTCGAGTCGTCGCGGTTGCCCGAGACGTACCACATGGCGATCTTGTCGCCCTTCTTGATCTGCTTTCCACCGATCTCGACGTCTTCATTCGCCTTACGCATCATGTGCGAAAGCGGCGTCTGCCAACGAATCGTCTCCGAAACCATGCTCGAGATCAGCGCCGGGTTCTCCCGCAGCTTTGCGAACTCTTCGGGGTTGCGATCGAGTGCGTAGACCGAACCCGTGAGGGTGTTGCGGGTCGTGTCGTTGCCGCCGACGAGCAGAATAACGCCGTCGCCGTAGATCTCTGCCTGCGTGAAGTCCTTCGACTGCGGGCTGTGGGCCATCAGCGACATGAAGTCCATGGCGGGCTCGGCTTCGCCGCGCTCCTTGAACATGGTTCCGATCATCTTCAAGAAGTCTGCCTGTGCGGCGTCTTTCTCTTCACGCGTCTCGACAACTCGACCCGGTCCGGGGTCGGTGGTCATGACGTCAGACCAGAAGGTCAGCTCACGGCGACGCTCCTGCGGGTAGTCGAACAGCGTCGCGAGCGTCATCGCGGTGAGCTCGATCGACACCTTGTCAACCCAGTCAAACTCTTCACCGATCGGCAGGCTGTCGAGGATCATGCCGATGCGTTCGCGAACCAGCGTCTCGAGCACCGCGAGGTTCGCGGGCGAAACACCCTCGGCCACGGCACCACGGTGCAGACCGTGCTGCGGCGGATCCATGTTCAGCAGCGACGGTGTACCGCGGTCGCGTGCCGCCTGCAACTCTTCGGGAGTGGCGTTCGGCCCGGCGAGGCGATCAACGCTGGGGTTCGAGCCCGGCACATTGAGCGCAACGCCACCAGCGATGTTCGAGAAGACCACCGAGTTGGTGTCAATCGAAACGATGTCGTCCCACTTGGTGACCGACCAGTACGCCCCGTAAGCGCTCTTGTCGGCAGCCGTGTAGTGCACAGGATCTTCGGCGCGAAGGCGCTCGAACTTCCAGTACATCGATTCGTTCTCGAAGTTGTCGGGGTCACCCGGGTTGATGTCTTCCAGTGCCATCGCGTAAATACGGTCGCGATCTTCGCGCTGCTTCGCCGTGGGCTCCGACTTCATGATGTCGGGAGTGCCCGCGAGGGGCGGTGTCAAAATACTCATTGCATGTCCTCCATGACGCTGCGTGTGTTGCTCGGGGCGAGCGCCGAAAAAGTTAGGTGCCTGCGACCTGTACGACGAGACCGTCGATCTGGTCACTCACCTGGATCTGGCAGCAGAGACGACTGTTCGATTCAACGCCGAAGGTGCCGTCGAGCATGGCTTCTTCCATGTCGGTGCGCGGGCCGGTGGCTTCGAGCCACTCGGGGGCAACGTACACGTGGCAGGTCGCGCAGGACGCAACGCCACCGCAGTCGCCGTCGATGCCGGGAACCGAGTTGTTGACGGCTTCCTGCATCAAGTATTCAGTGTCTTCAGCATCAATGATCTGTGCCGAACCATCTGCAAGATGAAAAGTGATCTTCGCCATTGAAACTCCTTCGTCAATTTAAAAAATCCCGCATCGGCGCGGGATTCCAGAATCTCATTCTACCAAAAAGAAATCTGCGGCATGTTGCCGTAACTGACAACATGCCGCAGATTCTCTGTGACCGAAAAACTCCGTTAGAGGCGGCGCGGGATGACCACGGTCATCGTCTCGTAGCCCTTCACAAAGTTGCTTTCGTTACGAACCGGCTCACCGATCACGTTGATCTCAGGGAAGCGCTTGAGAATCTCTTCCCACGTGAGGCGCAACTGCAGCTCGGCAAGACGGTTGCCAAGGCAACGGTGGATGCCGAAACCAAACGACAGGTGCTGACGCGGGTTCTTCCGGTCAATGATGTACTCGTTCGGACGGTCGAGCTTCGAGTCATCGCGGTTGCCTGAGACGTACCAAAGGATGACCCGGTCGCCCTTGGGGATCACCTTGCCGCCGTATTCGACGTCCTGGTGCACGCGACGCGACATGTGCGTGAGGGGCGTCTGCCAGCGGATCGTTTCCGACACCATGCTCGCCACCAGCCCGGGGTTTGCGCGCAGCTTCTCGTTCTGCTCGGGGAAGAGGTGGAGCGCATACACCGAACCCGTGAGGGTGTTGCGTGTGGTGTCGTTGCCACCGATCAGCAGCACACTGGCGTCACCCTGAATCTCGGCGGGAGTGAAGTCCTTCATGTGCGGACTGTGCGCCATCAACGAGATGAAGTCGCCCTTCGGCTCCTCCGTCGCCCGCTGCGCGATGAGGTTCTTGAACGCTGCGAAGAAATCCTGCTGCGCCTGGTCTTTCTCAGCCATCGTTTCGACGATCTTGCCCGGGCCCGGCTCTGCGGTCGTGAGGATGTCTGACCAGCGCGTCAACTGTCGTCGGTCTTCCTGCGGGTAGCCAAACAGCGTCGCGAGCGTCATCGCGGTGAGTTCCATCGACACCTTGTCGACCCAGTCGAACTCTTCGCCAATCGGCAGGCCATCGAGGATGGTGCCGATGCGCTCGCGGATCAGCGGCTCGAAATCGGCGAGCGAAGCGGGCGAAACGCCCTCCGAAACCGCACCGCGGTGAATGCCGTGCGCGGGCGGGTCCATGCTGAGCAGCGAAGGCAAGCCGCGAATCTCGGCCTCCCGAACCTCTGCGGGCGTCGCGTCTGGGCCGACCATGCGAAGAACCGAGGGGTTTGATCCCGGCAACGACAGCGATGTGCTGACCTCGTTCGAGAACTGCGCCGTGTCGGTGTCAATCGCGATGATGTCGTCCCACTTGGTGATCGACCAATAGGCCCCATGCGCGCTCTCGCTTTCGGGCGTGTAGTGCACGGGGTCTTCAGCGCGAAGACGTTCGAACTTCCACCACATCTCCTCGTTCACGAAAGAATGCGCGTCACCCGGGTTCAACGACTCGAGGGGCGCGGCATAGATACGCTCACGCGCGGCCTTTTGTTCTTCGCTGAGCTGGCCGTTCTTCGTTGCGACCGGATAAACCTGATCTGGTACCAAAATGCTCACTGCGTGTCCTCCTCGACTCGCTCACAAAACGTCGTACTTGGCAGCGCATCGTGCCGCTACCGGCCACCTCAGAACAGCTCTGTCTGAAACGACCACTGGGCGCCATGTTGTCATGACTTGACAACATGGCGCCCAGAACGCCTCAAATATTAACGCTAATCACTAAATACGACGAGGAATCACCACGGTCATCGTCTCGTAACCCTTGACAAAGTTGCTGTTGTTACGAACCGGTTCGCTCACCACGTTGATCTCGGGGAAGCGCTTCAGAATCTCTTCCCAGGTCAGGCGCAGCTGCAGTTCTGCGAGGCGGTTGCCAAGGCAACGGTGAATCCCGAAGCCGAACGACAGGTGCTGACGCGGGTTCTTCCGGTCGATGATGTACTCGTTCGGCCGCTCGATCTTCGCGTCGTCTCGGTTGCCCGAAACGTACCAAACGATGACGCGATCGCCCTTCTTGATGAGCTTGCCGCCCACCTCGGCGTCAACGTGTGCACGTCGCGACATGTGCGCGAGTGGCGTCTGCCAGCGAATGGTCTCGGCGACCATGCTCGGGATCAGCTTGGGGTTCGCCCGCAGCTTCTCGTTGGCCTCGGGGAAGAGGCTGAGCGCATAGACCGAACCGGTCAACGTGTTGCGAGTGGTGTCGTTGCCACCAACCAGGAGCACACCCGCATCGCCCTGGATCTCGGCCGGGGTGAAGTCCTTCATGTGCGGGCTGTGCGCCATCAACGAGATGAAGTCGCTCTTCGGCTCTTCGGCACTGCGGTCGGCGATGAGCTTCGTGAACATTTTGTAGAAGGCGATCTGCGCGGCATCCTTCTCTTCCATCGTCTCGACAACGCGGCCCGGTCCGGGGGTCGTGGTGAGCTGATCCGACCAGAGCGTCAACTGCCGGCGGTCCTCCTGCGGGTAGCCGAAGAGCGTCGCAAGCGTCATAGCCGTGAGCTCCATCGACACCTTGTCGACCCAGTCGAACTCCTCACCGATCGGCAGCCCGTCGAGGATTGCACCGATGCGCTCACGGATCAGCGGCTCGAACTCGGCGAGGGCCGCGGGCGAAACGCCTTCTGCAACCGCGCCGCGGTGCACGCCATGGGCGGGCGGGTCCATGCTCAAGAGCGAAGGCATGCCGCGAATTTCAGCTTCACGAATCTCTGCGGGCGTCGCGTCGGGGCCAACCATGCGAAGCACCGACGGGTTCGAACCTGGCAACGCAAGCGAGACACTGACCTCGTTCGAGAACCGAACAGTGTCGGTGTCGACAGCGATGATGTCGTCCCACTTGGTGATCGACCAGTACGCACCGTGCTCGCTCTGGTCCTCGGCCGTGTAGTGCACCGGGTCTTCAGCGCGGAGGCGCTCGAACTTCCACCACATCTCTTGATCTGCGAACGACTGTGCATCGCCCGGATTCAAGGACTCAAGCGGCGCGGCATAAATACGGTCACGCGCCGCCTTCTGCTCGTCGCTCAACTGACCATTTTTCGTTGCGACGGGATAAACCTCGTCTGGTACCAAGATGCTCATCTTGGGTCCTCCTTCACTCATTCATTGAAATGCGGCGCGCGGCCGCCCGTCAGAGATCTGCGGGCGGCCGCGCTGAAAGCTGGTGAGTTCTGCGACCGCTAGTAGCGGCGAGGAATCACGACCGTCATGGTCTCGTAGCCCTTGACGAAGTTGCTGAGACTGCGTTCTGGCTCACCGATCACGTTGATCTCAGGGAAGCGCTTCAGAATCTCTTCCCACGTGATCCGCAGCTGCAGCTCGGCAAGACGGTTGCCAAGGCAACGGTGGATGCCGAAGCCGAACGAGAGGTGCTGACGCGGGTTCTTCCGGTCGATGATGTACTCGTTCGGGCGGTCGAGCTTCGAGTCATCGCGGTTGCCCGAGACGTACCAGAGCACGATCTTGTCGCCCTTCTTCATCTGCTTGCCACCGAACTCGAAGTCTGCCGCGGCTCGCTTCGACATGTGCGAGAGCGGCGTCTGCCAGCGGATCGTCTCAGCGACCATGCTGGGGATCAGCTTCGGGTTCTCGCGAAGCTTGCGATCCTGCTCGGGGAACATGTGCAGCGCATATACCGAGCCCGAGAGCGTGTTGCGTGTGGTGTCGTTGCCACCGATCAGTAGCACACCAGCATCGCCCTGGATCTCCATCGGTGTGAAGTCCTTCATGTGCGGGCTGTGGGCCATGAGAGAAATGAAGTCACCCTGAGGTTCTTCCTTGCTCCGCTGCTCAATGAGCTCGCGGAACACGTTGAAGAACTCCTGCATGATCACGTCCTTCTCCTCGTTGGTCTCGACGATTCGGCCCGGACCAGGAGTTGTGGTTGCGATGTCTGACCAGTTGATCAGGTCTCGCCGCTTCTCCTGCGGGTACCCGAAGAGCGTGGCAAGCGTGGTCGCCGTCAGGTCTTTCGATACCAGGTCGACCCAGTCGAACTCCTCACCGATCGGAAGTTCATCGAGGATCTTGCCGATGCGCTCGCGAATCAGCGGCTCAAACGCCGCGAGATTCGCCGGCGACACGCCTTCAGCCACGGCGCCACGGTGGATGCCGTGCTCCGGCGGGTCCATGCTCAGAAGAGATGGGATGCCCCGAATCTCGGCTTCACGGATCTCTTCGGGCGTCGCGTCCTCAGGGAGCGTCCGCAGGACCGCGAGGCTTGAGCCCGGCAGCGCCAGCGAGGGCGTCGTCTCGTTGGAGAAGCGCAGCGGGTCGGTGTCGATCGCGATGATGTCGTCCCACTTCGTGATCGACCAGTACGCCCGGTGTTCGGTGTTCTCCTCCGGCGTGTAGTGGACGGGATCCTCAGCGCGCAGGCGCTCGAACTTCCACCACATCTCCTGGTTCTCAAAACCGGCCGGGTCACCAGGGTTCAGCGTCTCGAGTGGTGCGGCGTAGATGCGGTCGCGCCCCGCCCTCTGCTCCTCGCTCAACTCACCGCTCTTGGTCGGGATGGGATAGACCTCGTTCGGTACCAAAATGCTCATCTTGCGTCCTCCTTGACTCAAATGTTGAAACATCAGCGTGTGGCCATCCGGTTGCGATTGACGGGCGGCCACACAGAAAAACGGCGAGTTCCGCGACCGCTAGTGGCGGCGGGGAATCACGACCGTCATGCTCTCGTAGCCCTTCACGAAGTTGCTGAAGGTCCGCTCTGGCTCACCGACGACCTGAATCTTGGGGAAGCGCTTGAGGATCTCTTCCCAGGTGAGTCGCAACTGCAGTTCTGCGAGGCGGTTGCCAAGGCACCGGTGGATGCCGAAGCCAAACGACAGGTGCTGACGCGGGTTCTTCCGGTCGACGATGTACTCGTTCGGCCGGTCGAGCTTGCTGTCATCACGGTTGCCCGAGACGTACCAGAGGGCGATCTTGTCGCCCTTTCGCATCTGCTGCCCGCGAAACTCCATGTCGTGGTTCGCGCGACGCATCATGTGCGACAGAGGCGTCTGCCAGCGAATCGTCTCCGACACCATGCTCGGGATCAACTTCGGATTGGCATACAGCTTCGCTGCCTGGTCGGGGAACCGGTCGAGCGCGTACACCGAGCCCGAGAGCGTGTTGCGCGTCGTGTCGTTGCCGCCAATGAGGAGCACGCCGATGTCGCCCCGGATCTCGGATTGGCTGAAGTCCTTGACGTGCGGGCTGTGCGCCATCAACGAGATGAAGTCCGTCGCTGCCGGCTCACTCTTGCGTTGCTCAAGGAGCTGGAACATCTCTGCCTCAAATTCGAGGCTGATCCGATCCTTCTCTTCGATCGTCTCGACGATCCGACCCGGTGCGGGCAGGGTAGTGAGCACGTCAGACCAGTGGGTGAGCTGCCGGCGCTTCTCCTGCGGATAGTTGAACAGCGTGGCCAGCGTCATCGCCGTGAGGTCCTTCGACACGAGATCAACCCAGTCGAATTCCTCGCCAATCGGCAGACCATCGAGGATCCCGCCGATTCGCTCGCGGATGAGCGGCTCGAAGTCGGCGAGTGCCGCCGGCGAAACGCCTTCGGCGACCGCACCACGGTGAATCCCGTGGCTCGGCGGGTCCATGCTCAGCAGCGATCCGCCACCCCGGTCTTCGACAGCCTTGATCTGCTCGGGCGTCGCGCCCGGGCCTGCGAGGCGAATCAGCGCGGGGCTCGAGCCCGGGATGAGCATCGACGCGGGTGTTTCATTCGTGAAGTTCACCGAATCGGTGTCGATCGCGATGATGTCGTCCCACTTGGTGATCGACCAGTACGCGTCGTGTTGCGTGTGCTCGACCGAGGTGTAGTGCACGGGAGCCTCCGCGCGGAGCCGCTCAAACTTCCACCACATCTGCTCTGATGCAAAAGGTGCGGGGTCTGCTGGATCGAGCTCTTCGAGCGGTGTGGCATACACGCGCTCGCGGGCGGCGATCTGAGCCGCGCTCAGTTCGGGCTTCAAAATTTCTGGGGTGTCGACTTCGTCCGGTGCCAAGATACTCATCACGTGTCCTCCTTGACGCGTCTGTGAATCGCCGTTCTCACCTGCGGTACTGCGTATTGACTTCTTCCTATGAACGGACATAGCGGTGTGTGTTGTCAAGTACTTGACAACACACACCGCGGAAACTGTCCGCGATCAGCGGTTGAAGTACAAGATGCGTCGAGCGTTCGCCTTCATGCAGCGCTTCGCCCGCGCATGTTACGAGCTAGGTGCCGGCGACCTGCACGACGAGGCCGTCAATCTGATCGCTCACCTGAATCTGGCAGCACAGCCGACTGTTTGACTCGACACCGAAGGTGCCATCGAGCATGGCTACCTCCATGTCGGTGCGTTCGCCGGTAGCCGCAAGCCACTCAGGAGCGACGTACACGTGGCACGTCGCGCACGACGCAACACCACCGCAGTCGCCATCAATGCCAGGGACCGACTCGTTCACGGCTTCTTGCATTAAGAACTGGCCGTTTTCTGCATCAATCGCCTGAGCGCTGCCGTCTTCAAGGTTGAAAGTGATCTTCGCCAACACGGACTCCTTTGTCGCGTTCGTCATGGCAACATTGCCATGTCCTAGAACATAACTCTAAGATTGCAGAACAACAACCATTCGGTGGTTGACATCGCGAATCACGGGCTGACCCGGAGGCTCCTGCCTCCGATACGCCGACATCACACGGAGGTGGATCGGTGGGCAACGCAGCTGACCGCAACAAGATTTACGTCAACGGAGCATGGGTCGACTCCGAAGGCACTGACCTCATTGAGGTCTTCAACCCGACGACAGAAGCCCTGCTCGGCACGATTGTTTCCGGCACCGCCGGTGACGTCGACCGCGCGGTCGAGGCAGCAACCGCTGCCTTCCCCGCATGGTCTGCGCTCTCGGGCAAAGAACGTGGCGCGTACCTGAAGAAGGCCCAGGAGCTGCTGATGGCACGCCTCCCCGAGCTGGCTGAACTGGTGTCGCAAGACCTCGGTTCGCCGACCACCTTCGCGCAGCGCGTTCAGATCGGCATGCCGACGATGAACATGGGCATTTTCGCCGACCTCGCCGCCACCTTCAACTTTGATGGCGAAGAACTCGGCAACTCGCTGATCGTGCGTGAGCCGGTCGGCGTCGTGGGCGCCATCACGCCGTGGAACTACCCGCTTCACCAGATCATCCTCAAGGTCGGTGGCGCACTGGCCGCCGGCTGCACCGTGGTGCTCAAGGCGAGCGTCGAAGCGCCGTTCGTCGCTTTCGCGCTGGCCGACATCTTTGACGAGATTGGCCTGCCCGCAGGTGTGTTTAACCTGCTCAGCGGCCGCGGTTCGGTCATTGGTGAGGCAATCTCGGCACACCCCGGCATTGACATGGTGTCGTTCACCGGCTCGAACGGTGCGGGCAAGCGCGTCGCAATCGTCGCCGCCGAGACCGTCAAGAAGGTTGCACTCGAGCTCGGCGGCAAGTCCGCCATGATCATCCTCGACGACGCCAACTTCGAGACCGCCGTGGCTGACGGGGTCGGCCGTTGCATGGGCAACACCGGGCAGACCTGCTCGGCGCTCACGCGTCTGCTCGTTCCCAACGACCGCCTCGAAGAGGCTACCGCGATCGCAAAGAAGGTCGCCCAGCAGTTCACCATCGGTGCGCCGTCCGCGGAAGGCGTACGCATGGGACCTCTGGTCAACGGCGCGCAGCGCAAGATCGTTGAGGGCTACATCCAGAAGGGTGTCGACGAGGGTGCAACCCTCGTCCTCGATGGCCGTGAGAACGACCACACGACCGGCCACTTCGTTGGCGCCACGATCTTCAGCAACGTCGGCGAGAACATGACCATCGCGCAGGAGGAGATCTTCGGCCCAGTGCTGTCGATCATCGGTTACGAAGACGAAGACGACGCCGTTCGCATTGCGAACAACTCGGACTTCGGCCTTTCCGGTGGCGTCTGGTCGGGCGACAAAGACCGCGCGCTCAAGGTTGCACGTCGCATCCGCACCGGCCAGGTGTCGATCAACGACGGCGCGTTCAACCCAGCAGCCCCCTTCGGCGGCTACAAGCAGTCTGGTATCGGCCGCGAAGGTGGCGCGCTTGGCCTCGAGGACTTCCTCGAAGTCAAGGCCATCCAGCGCTAGAGCGTAACGCAACGGGCCCCTCGCAGACTCCTGCGCGGGGCCCGTTGTGCTCTCTCGGGCATAACGCGAAATCACCCCTGTCGCCCACCCGCGACCACTCGTATGATCGAACCAGATCGTCGATGGTCTTGTAAGTGATCCGGAAGGACCAACATGTCGACCGCTCCCGAACCGCTCCGAACCCGAGGCCCCTGGCAATGGAGCCGCACCGAAGAGACGCAGCGCAACCTTTTGGATGCCGCGCTCGAGCTGTTTATTTCGAACGGATACGCCGGCACAAGCATCGCCGACATCGTTGATCGCGCAAACTCAAGCGTCGGCAGCCTCTACCACCACTTCGGCGACAAAGCCGGGGTGTACCTCGTCCTGTGGGACGACTGGATGAACGCGCAGGAAGAGCGCGTGAAGTCGGCCATCGAGCGTACCCGCGCCGGTGGCGCCACGAGCGCGATCGACCTCTACGACGTCGGCGCACGCGCCTTCCTCCAGGCAGCCTGGCGTGCCCGCGATGCGGGTCGGTTCTTCTTCGACCTCGATGGCCCTCCGGGCTTTGAGTCAACACGGCGCGCACGGCGTGACCGCTGGCTCGAATACAACTCGGTTCTGCTGCTCACCGACAACGACGCCACCGGCCGTCTCACCGTTGCCGTGTTCACCATGATCATTGGTGAGGCCCAACGTGAGGTCATGGCGTGCGACCGCTGGCGCGACGCAGAACTCATCAGTGATGATGCGATCGCGATGGTGCGCAGGCTCGGCCTCGACGCGGCCATGGGCAGCGCAGCAGCCAACCGGAACGATTCCGTGGCGCGCGTAGCGCAGGGTTAAGGAGTACATGCGGATGCGGCATCCCGCTCGCATCTAGAACCAACGCAAAGAGCGCGTAGCGTCCAAATTCGGATGCTACGCGCTCTTCTGCGTGTCTGTGCTGCTGAGCCCTAGAACTCGGGGCGCAGGCGGGCCATGCCCTCTTGCACGACGGTCGCGATCAGCGTGCCTTCGCGGTTGAAGATGCGCCCGTCGACCAGTGCGCGGCCGCGGCCTGCCCACGGGCCGGCCATCTCGTAGCGCAGCCATTCATCAGCGCGAGGCGTCTGATGGATCCACACGGCGTGATCGAGGCTCGCGTTGTCGCTCTTGCGACCGCCCGGCTCATATTCGTGCGGACGAAGTGCGGTCGAGAGCATCATGAGGTCGGAGACATAGAGCATGACGCCGGCGTGGAGGATGTTGTCGCCGTGGAGGTCTTCCAAGCAGCGGAACCAGAACGACATCGAGGGGTCGCGGTTACCGTCGCGCGGGAGGTTCTCGCCAAACCTGACGTCGAGCGCATGCGCGTCGGCCAGGCGGGTGAGCCATTCTCCGCCCTTGCCGCCGATCGACTCGCCGCGGTCGCGGAGCGTCGGAAGCGACTCGGGGTCGGGGGATTCCATGACCGCGGTCTGGTGTTCCCAGCCTTCTTCTTCGACGTGGAAGGCGGCGGTCATGGCAAAAATCGGCTTGCCATGCTGCTCAGCGATGACGCTGCGAGTGGAATAGCTTCTTCCGTCTCGCAACGACGTCACAACGAGCTTTGTGGGAGCGGTGGTGTCACCTGCCCGGAGAAAGTGGCAGTGCACTGAGTGCACCGCACGATCGGTCGACACCGTGCGCGCGGCGGCGACCAGCGCCTGTGCGGCGATGGCACCACCGAACGCATGCTCGCGAACCTGTGTTCGTGCCGCTGCCTCAAACACGCCCTCATCGAGCACGTCAAAGGTAAAAAGCTTTGCAAACTCTGTCCGCGTCTTCACAGCGTCGGATACCTGAACTTCAACAACTGACACCAACGCTCCCGCAATACTCAATCGAAAATAACTACGCCGCGGATGTTCTTGCCCGCGTGCATGTCTTCATACGCCTCAGCGATGTCGTCAAGCTTGTAGCGGGTCGTGATCATCTCGTCGAGCTTCAGCAAACCAGCCTGGTACATGCGCAGCAGGTTGGGGATGTCGAACTTCGGGTTCGACTGGCCGTAGAGGCTGCCCTGGAGGCGCTTCTGGTAGAGCGTGAGGTCAGCCATGCTGATCGGGATCCCAACATCGCTCGACTTGCCGAGGCCCGGAACAACCACGGTGCCAGCCTTGCGGATCGACGCCATGCCCTGTGCCACGTACTCGGGCTTGAGCACACCGACGCTGATGATGGTCGCGTCTGCGCCCTGACCGTTGGTGATCGACTTGACGAACTCGGTTGCCTCGGCCATGTCGGCGAACGCGTGCGTCGCACCGAATACCTTGGCCATGTCACGCTTGAATTCGATGGGGTCAACGGCGACAACCGCACGCGCACCGGAGTACTTCGCGCCCTGCACTGCTGCCGAACCGATGCCGCCGATACCCATGACAATCACGACGGCGCCGGGCTCGATGTTTGCCGAGTTCACCGCGGCGCCCCATCCGGTGGGAACTGCGCAACCGAGCAGCGCGGCTACCTCGAGGGGGATGTCCTTGTCGATCTTGACTGCCGAGTTGACCGATGCGGTCGTGTACTCGGCAAAGGTCGAGATGCCCATTGCCTGGCCAACCGACTTGCCGTTCTCTGACATGCGGTAGCTACCCGGCTCGTCCGGGCGTCCGCCGGACATGATCGTCGAGCCCTTCATGCAGAGGTTGCTCATGCCGCGTGCGCAGAACTCGCACACGCCACAGGCCGCGAGGAACGAGAAGACGACGTGGTCGCCAACCTCGAAGCCGGGCGTGTTCGGTCCAACAGCGGTGACGACACCGGCGCCCTCGTGTCCACCCACCAGCGGAAGGTGCGCTGCGTTGAGATCGCCCTTGGCGATGTGGTCGTCTGAGTGGCAAAGACCAGTCGCGACGAGCTTGACGGTCAGTTCGCCCTGGCGCGGGTCGTCCAGCTCAACAACAGCTGTTTCGAACGCACCGGGAGTCTCGCGGAGCAGGGATACACGTGTGGTGATGGGCATAGCGGCCTCTTTCACATATCGAAGTGAACACGTGGGCATCAATACCCACGGTCGATACATACTCCGCATTTGCTCGAAGGCCCGCTCATCGATGAGCGCACACGCAAGCAATTACAGAATCGCATTCTGGAACCATTCTCCAGGATACTACAGCGCTGTCAATGCGGAATTCTGCGCCCGCGAGGCCCGCCCGCCAGACGAATTGCGTACAGACACGCCCGCAGAACTTTTCTCTGCACGGGTATTGACAGCCGCCGTTTGTCATGTTGACCCCTCGTTTTGACAGACGAATCCATCAGCCGCAGAATGTAATCGCACGTCTGGCCTCGCTCAACGCTGAGGCCGGTTTCAGTGCACATTCCCCTCACAACGAACACCCGCCACCCCTACCCGATGGCGGGATTTTCCTGTGACGTCAGGATGGTCCGCGACGCATGCGCGAGCTTGCGCGCGCGGAACGTGACACACCCCACCCGTCGGGCATGCCACGGAACCCTATTTCAATGGTGAAAGGAAATTTCCCCTCTTGTCTTCTGAAGTTATTACCCCCGAGTTGCGGCGCTACCGCCGCAACCGCGCTATGTCGACGGTGGCCGCGTTCGGCGCCATCATGACGAGCTCCACCCCGGTTGCCATGGGATTCCTCGTGATCCCCGGCGCCGAGCACTTCGGCGTTACGACCGGTCAGTTCTTGATCTACTTCACGCTGTTCTTGTTCACGTCGGCACTGATGTTCTCGGTCACCGGCCGCCTCATGACGCGCTTTGGCATCCGCATCGTCCTCATCATTGGCGGCATCATCTCGGCGGCCGCCTGGGTCGCGATGGCGTTCGCTCCGAACATCTACATGTTCTACTTCTTCGCCTTCCTTATGGGTATTGGCGCCTCGGGTAACAACCTGCTGCCCGCCAAGAGCCTCATCATGGGCTGGCATGTGCACAAGCGTCGCGGTACCGTACTGGGCCTGGCCGCGACCGGCGCTGCCTTCGGTGGCCTGCTCATCGGCCTCATCTTCCCGCCGATCATGCTCGCCGGCGGCTTCGTCGGAGGCGCCCTCGGCATCTCTGCGATGATCGTTGTCTGCTCCGTGCTTACCGGCCTCTTCCTCGCGAAGAACCCCCCGCGCCCGGGTGAAGAAAACGCCGACGAAGAAGCGGTCCACGCAACCAGCAAGGCCGACCGCAAGAAGGCAATCAAGGGCTTCGGTTTCGTCGCATTGATTCTCTCGATCGCGACGTTCCTCTTCTCGCTCGAGGGCGCGTTCAGCTCGGTACAGGCCGCGGTCTACACCTCGTTCAACATTGACCTGGCGACCGCCGGCCTGATGGTTTCGTTCTACTCCATCTGTGGCATCATCTCGAAGCCGCTCCTCGGCTTCATGCACGACAAGCTGGGCATGAAGCCCCTCTTCATCGCCCTCACGGTGCTGTACATCCTGGGCCTCCCGGCGCTTGCTCTCTCGCTGCAGATGGGTTGGAACATGACGTTCCCGATCCTGGCGATCTCGGCGCTTTCGCTGTCGATCCCGACCGTCATCATCCCGCTGATCGCTGTCGGCGCCGCTGGCCACCAGCGCTTCCCCGCGATCTACGGTTTCATGCTCACGGGTAGCTTCATCGGCACCGGTATCGGCGCACCGACCTGGGGCATCATCTTCGACATGACCGGCGACTTCACCGCCGCCATGTACGGCGGCGGTGTGGCCGGCCTCATCGGCCTGCTGCTCGCGTACATCGGTCTCAACCGGGGTCTGCGCGTCCGCGCGGCGAAGGAAGAGACGGTCACGAAGAACATCGAGGTCACTGACGACGTGTCGCTCGCCTCGCACTAGTTCTCCGAGCACGACGGATACGCGGTGTGTCTCCGAACCTGATGTGGTTCGGAGACACACCGCGTTTCTTATTTCCTTGACACCCCGCACCGCCGCGCACAAGCTAGAGGTGCATTTCGGCAGCCCCCACTCAGCGTCGAGACGGGGGCATCACATGCACCGCCCTCCCTGGGGCAGTCCGCAGCCAGCTTTACCCGCGCTGAAGCGTCGTACCCTGCGACGACCGGACAACGGCAACCCATTCAACGACGAAGGGAACACCTCTCGTGTCAACCACCCAGCTCAGCGCCAAGTATCGGCGCGACCGCGCAACTTCAACGGTCGCCGCTTTCGGCGCCGTCATGACCAGCTCAGCACCGGTCGCTATGGGATTCACAGCGATCCCCGGCGCTGAACACTTCGGCGTCACAACGGCACAGTACTTGATCTACTTCACCCTGTTCCTAGTCACCGCCGCGCTGACCTTCTCGGTCATGGGGCGACTGATCACTCGATTCGGGGTGAGGGCCGTGCTCATCAGCACCGGCACGCTCGCATCGCTCGCGGGCGTGGGCATGGCGTTCTCGCCAAACATCTACGTGTTCTACCTCTTCGCGTTCGTTTTGGGCCTTGGCGCGGCCGGCAATAACTTGCTCCCCGCGAAGACGCTCGTCGTTGGCTGGCACGTGCACAAGCGCCGCGGCACGGTGCTTGGCTTTGTCGCGACCGGTGGCGCAACCGGTGGTCTGCTGATCGGCCTGATTTTCCCCTCGGTGATGGCGGCCGGCGGTTTCGTTGGCGGTTGGCTCGCTATCGCCGCGATGGCCTTTGTGTGTTCGGTCGTCACCGGCATCTTCCTTGCGAAAAACCCGCCCATCGACCATGAAGAGGGCGCTGGCGACGAAGCCGCTGGCGAAGAAGAGGCTGTCCACCCCGCGACGAAGAACGGTCGCAAGGCGCTCATCAAGGGCTTCGGCTTCACGATCGTGCTCCTCGCGATCGGCTCGTTCCTCTTCTCGCTCGAGGGCGCATTCGGTTCGGTTCAGGCCGCTGTCTATCCCACTTTCGGCATCGACCTCTCGACCGCGGGACTCATGATCGCGTTCTACTCGGTCTGCGGCATCGTCGCGAAGCCACTCCTTGGCATCATGCACGACAAGCTGGGCATGAAGCCCCTCTTCGTCGCGCTGACCGTGCTCTTCATCCTCGGCATGCCCGCCCTTGCGCTGACGATGCAAATGGGCTGGAACCTCATGTTCCCGATTCTCGCCATCTCGGCGATCTCGCTCTCGATTCCTGGCGTGATCATCCCACTGGTCGCCGTGAATGCTGCGGGGCGCGAGCGCTTTGCCACCATCTACGGCTTCATGCTCACCGGCAGCTACATCGGGACCGGCATCGGCGTTCCACTCTGGGGCCTGGTCTACGACATCACCGGAGCGTTCACCCTCGCAATGTACGTCGGCGGCGCAGCCGGCCTCATCGGCCTCGCTCTCGCTTACATCGGCCTACAGCGCGGCATCAAGACCCGTGCGGCAATGAACGAGTCCAGCACAACTGGAATCTTCCTCCCTGATGGCACCGAGGCGAGCACGGCCGAGCGCAACGCTGCTGGCACTGGCGCTGGTGCGCGAGACACCACCGGCGCCGCTGAAGAGGTTGCGTCCTCTTAACCGCGATCCATCGGCCACTGCACGCGGTGGGTGCGAACCTTCATGGTTCGTTACCCACCGCGTTTGGTTTGCGGTGCGGTACATCCCAGAGGAGCCTGCCGCGAACGTCATTTATTTCCCATCGCTTGACACCCGCGGGGCAACATCGGGATGCTTGGGGCACCCAGGCCCCGCTCGATGGTGAACGATGGCCAACTGCAGCAACCCGCAATCCGCGGGGCAACAACCGGCACTCCATTTCAACGGTGAAAGGAACACCTCTTGTCCACTACGCGACTCAGCGCGAAATATAGGCGCGATCGCGCCACTTCAACAGTCGCCGCGTTCCTCACGGTGATGACCAGCTCGACTCCCGTGGCTATGGGGTTCCTCGTGATCCCCGGCTCCGAGCACTTCGGTGTCACGACCGCGCAGTTCTTGATCTACTTCACACTCTTCTTGATCACGTCGGCGCTGATGTTCTCGGTCACCGGGCGTCTGATGTCCCGCTTCGGCCTCAAGATTGTGCTCACCCTCAGCGGTATCCTGTCGGCGCTGGCATGGGTCGGCATGGCCTATTCACCCAACATCTACGTCTTCTACATCTTCGCGTTCGTGATGGGTGTCGGTGCTTCCGGAAACAACCTGCTCCCGTCGAAGACGCTCGTGATCGGCTGGCACGTACACAAGCGCCGCGGCACTGTGCTCGGCATCGTCGCCACCGGCGCCGCGTTCGGTGGCCTGCTGATCGGATTGATCTTCCCGGGCATCATGAAGGCCGGCGGATTCGTCGGCGGTTCGCTCGCCATCGGCGCGATGATCTTCATCTGCTCTGTGCTCCCGGGCCTGTTCCTCGCAAAGAACCCGCCGCGTCCCGGCGAAGAGAACGCTGATGAAGGCACCATCGAAACCACCACGAAGGAAGGCCGCAAGGCTGCCATCAAGGGCTTTGGGCTCACCATCTTCATCCTCTCAATTGGCACGTTCCTCTTCTCGCTCGAGGGCGCATTCGGTTCGGTTCAGGCCGCTGTCTACCCCACATTCGGGATCGACCTCGCCGCTGCGGGTCTGATGATCTCCTTCTACTCAATGTGTGGCATCGTCGCGAAGCCGCTGCTTGGCATCATGTACGACAAGCTAGGCATCAAGGTGCTGTTCGTCGCCATGACCGCACTGTTCGTGCTCGGCCTGCCGTCACTTGCACTCACCCTCCAACTCGGGCTGAACCTGACCTACGTGTTCCTCGCGATCGCGGCTCTCTCGCTCTCGATCCCGACCGTGATCGTCCCGCTCATCGCGGTGAACGCCGCCGGCCGCGAGCGCTTCGCAACCGTCTACGGATTCATGCTGACCGGTAGCTTCACTGGAACGGGCATTGGCGCCCCGGCATGGGGACTGGTCTACGACCTCACCGGCGACTTCACCCTCGCGATGTACATGGGTGGCGCGTGCGGCCTCATCGGCCTGCTGCTCGTCTTCATCGCGATGCGTCGTGGCCTGCGCACGCGTGCAGCACTCAACGAAACAAGCACGACCGGCATCTTCCTGCCGGACAACGCTGAAGAAGCCTCTGAAGAACTCGTCGCTGAAGCGGTCGTCGCGGACGCTGGCTCAGCTGATGAGGTCGCCGCAGCAAAGTAGTCACTCCACAGAACGCGCGGGCCCAGACCAACCAACGGTCTGGGCCCGCATTTTTCGTGCACGGAGGATGATTCCCCCGGTCCGCAAGATACGAGGCGTATCATCCGTAGGGCTGCTGCTGTCATATTCTGCGGTGCATTTTACAGCACCGAGAGCCTGGCGCAGACTCCATTTAGAGCCTGCTCAACGATGAGTCTCATTTCAGCAATTGAAACCCAAGCGGCGTCCCACGGTTCGAATGCCCAACGCCGGGCCTCGAACGACGCGCACCGCACGAGCTCATCTCCCACCGTGAAATCACCCCGTTCACGGTGCGTTCGGCGTGCAAAAAACGTCGCCGTCTCATCAAGGTTCTCCATTTCAATGGTGAAAGGAACACCCTCTTGTCAACAACAGCAATCACCCCCGCTCTGAAGCGATACCGTCGCAACCGGGCGATGTCGACGGTTGCGGCCTTCGGCGCGATCATGACGAGCTCCACGCCCGTCGCCATGGGGTTCCTCGTCATCCCCGGGTCAGAGCACTTCGGTGTCACCACGGCGCAGTTCTTGATCTACTTCACGCTCTTCCTGCTCACATCGGCGGCGCTCTTCGGATTCACCGGCCGCCTCATTCTTCGCATCGGCGTGAGGCCCGTCCTCATCACCGGTGGCATCATCTCGGCGCTGGCGTGGGTCGGGATGGCCTACGCCCCGAACATCTACGTGTTCTACATCTTCGCCTTCATCATGGGTGTCGGCGCATCAGGCAATAACCTCCTCCCCGCGAACACACTCATCACCGGATGGCACGTGCACAAGCGCCGCGGCACCGTACTCGGCCTCGCTGCAACCGGTGCAGCATTCGGCGGCATGATCATCGGGTTTGTGTTCCCGTCGATCATGGCCGCTGGTGGATTCGTCGGAGGAGCCTTGGCCATCGGCGCAATGATCTTCATCTGCTCGACCTTGACCGGCATCTTCCTCGCGAAGAACCCTCCGCGCCCGGGCGAAGAAAACGCCGACGACACGGTCGAAGCAACCTCGAAGGCCGACCGCAAGGCCGCGATCAAGGGCTTCGGCTTCACCGTTGTGCTGCTCGCGATTGCCGGCTTCCTCTTCTCGCTCGAGAACGCATTCAATACGGTCCAGGCTGCGGTCTACACGACGTTCGGTATTGACCTCGTCACCGCCGGTCTGATGATCTCGTTCTTCTCGCTCTGCGGCATCGTCGCGAAGCCGCTGCTCGGCTTCATGCACGACAAGCTGGGCGTGAAGGTCCTGCTGAGCACGCTCGTTGTGCTGTACATCCTCGGGCTGCCGGCACTCGCACTCTCGATGCAGCTGGGGCTGAACCTGACGTTCCCGATCCTCGTGATCGCCGCGATCTCGCTCTCGGTTCCCACCGTGATCCTTCCGCTCCTCGCGGTCAACGCCGCCGGGCGCGAGCGCTTCCCGATCATCTACGGCTTCATGCTGACCGGCAGCTTCGCGGGTACCGGCATCGGTGTGCCGCTCTGGGGTCTCGTGTTCGACACGACCGGCAGCTTCGCGCTCGCGATGTATGGCGGTGGCATTGGCGGCCTGATCGGCCTTGGTCTCGCGTTCTACGGCCTGCGCCGTGGCATGCGCTACCGCCAGTCAATGAACGAGACCATCACCACGGGCATCGTGCTCGAAGAGGGTGAAGTGACACCCGTTCACTAAGCACACGCAACGCTAAAGCGGGGCCCAGACCAGGTTGGTTTGGGCCCCACTTGCGTTCGGTGAAGATACGGGCCGTATCAGACGCACGGGCATTTTTGTCAAACTTTGTGGAATTGATTGACAGCAATCGCACTACGACGCAGACTGCCTATCAGAACCTGCTCAATGATGAGCGTCGGTCAGTAATTGAATCTCCGCAGTGCCCAAACGGTGCTCCCGCTTACGCAGCGCGCGGCACGAGGTGCAGTGCGCAAGCTCGAGCTCACCCTCACCGCGCAACCATCCCTGCGCGGCGCTCCCTGTCGAAGCATCCACTCGTCGAGATTCAAGGTTCTCCATTCAATGGTGAAAGGAACACACCCCTTGTCAACTACAGCAATCACTCCCGCCCTGCGGCGTTACCGCCGCAATCGGGCCCTGTCGACGGTCGCGGCCTTCGGCGCCATCATGACGGCTTCAACCCCGGTCGCGATGGGATTCCTCGTCATCCCGGGCTCCGAACACTTCGGCGTCACGACCGGCCAGTTCTTGATCTATTTCACGCTGTTCCTTCTCACCTCCGCGGTGCTGTTCGGATTTACTGGGCGCCTCATCATCCGCATCGGCGTACGGCCCGTGCTGATCGTGGGCGGCCTCGTCGGCGCACTCGCCTGGGTCGGCATGGCCTTCGCACCCAACATCTACGTGTTCTACGCGCTTGCGTTCGTCATGGGCATTGGGGCATCTGGTAATAATCTCCTCCCCGCCAATACGCTCATCACCGGGTGGCACGTCCACAAGCGCCGCGGCACCGTACTCGGCCTCGCCGCAACCGGCGCCGCTGTGGGCGGCATGATCATCGGTTTCATCTTCCCGAGCATCATGAAGGCTGGCGGATTCGTTGGCGGCGCGCTTGCCATCGGTGCGATGATCTTCATCTGCTCGACCCTGACCGGCATCTTCCTCGCGAAGAACCCGCCGCGCCCCGGCGAGGAGTACGCCGACGAGGCAGTCGCAACCGGCACGAAGTCCGACCGCAAGGCCGCCCTTAAGGGCTACGGCCTCACCGTCTTCATCCTCGCCGTCGCCGGGTTCTTGTTCTCGCTGGAGGGCGCGTTCAGCTCGGTACAGGCCGCCGTCTACACGACCTTCGGCATTGACCTGCCCACCGCCGGCCTGATGATCGCGTTCTTCTCGCTGTTTGGCATCGCCTCGAAGCCGCTGCTCGGCTTCATGCACGACAAGATGGGCATCAAGATGCTCTTCGTGGCGCTCGTCGTGCTCTACATCCTTGGTCTCCCCGCGCTCGCGCTGTCGCTGCAACTCGGGCTCAACCTGACCTACCCGATCCTCGCGATCGCCGCGATCTCGCTCTCGGTACCCACCGTGGTGCTCCCGCTCGTCGCGGTCAACGCTGCAGGCCGCGAGCGCTTCCCGATCATCTACGGCTTCATGCTGAGCGGTAGCTACACCGGCATCGGCATCGGAGTGCCGCTGTGGGGCGTCGTCTACGACGTCACCGGCGACTTCCTCCTCGCCATGTACGCCGGCGGCGCCGCTGGCCTCATCGGCCTGCTGCTCGTCTACATCGGACTGCGCCGAGGCCTGCGCTACCGCGCCTCGATCAACGAGGTCAGCACGACGGGCATCTTCCTTCCGGACGACGCACCCGAAGAAGAAGAGGTTCTTCCCGTCAAGTAGTTCACCGCACGAGATGAAGGCCCGAACCGCGAGCGGTTCGGGCCTTCATCGTTGCGATCAGGTCGCGACTGCTAGCGTGTGACGGCCGGCGCTTCTTCCTGCCACCACAGTGCTGCCTGGCCGGGGCCAAACGCGTCGGTCATGTTGAGCGTTCCGCCCTTGAGTGCGCCGCCGAGTGCCTGCTGCGCCTCGCCGAGTCGGCCCTCTTCGATCTCGTAGACCGCCATGTGACGGTGGCCGCCCTCGGCGACCGGGGTCGCCAGCGTGTAGAGCTGACCCGAGATGAACCCGTCGAGGTTCGACACCTCTGCAAGGTGCGTGTTGACGTACCAGTCGCGGAAGTCCTGCTCGCGGCCTTCCTTCGGGTTGGTGAACACAATCAGTCGGTGGTTTGCCATTGGTGTTGCCTTTCGTCGTTGAACGGATGGTGCGCTGAAATTTGCAGGTACGGGTTAGACCTCGGCAGCGACGGCTTCGGCGCGGGCCGCGAGGCCTGTGCCTCCGTCGTGCGTGAAGCCGGGGTATCCGTCTGTCGCGATCTTCTCGCAACGATCACGATAGTTGTGCAGGCCGCCGATGTACGCGAGAAACACTCGGGGCTTGCCCGGAACATTCGCGCCCATGTACCACGACGCCGCAGTCGGGTAGAGCGTCATCGCGGCGAGCTCTGCCACGTGCGTGGTCCAGCGCTCGGTCGCCTCGGGTGTGGCTTCGGTGCGCGTGATGCCTGCTGCGCGCAGATAAGAGATGTAGTCGGCGATCCACTCAACGTGGTGCTCGATCGAGCCGATCACGTTGGTGAGAATCGCAGGCGAACCTGGCCCCGTGACCGTGAAGAAGTTCGGGAACCCCGGCGAGGCGAGCCCGAGATAGCTCTTGGCGCCTTCGGCCCACTCGTCCTTCATGAGACGGCCGTCGACACCCTCGAACTGGATGCGGTCGAGCGCGCCCGTCGCGGCGTCGAACCCGGTCGCCAGCACGATCGCGTCGAACTCGTGTTCGCGCCCGTCGACCACGATGCCCGCGGGCGAGAATCGCTCGATCGGGGTGTCGCGAATGCTGACCAGGCTGACATGGTCGCGATTGAACGTGTCGTAATAATTGGTGTCGATCGGGAGGCGCTTCGTGCCGATCGGATAGTCGTGCGGTTCGAGCATTTTCGCGACGGCCGGGTCGTCGACGATCTCGTTGATCTTGTCGCGCACGAACTGCGAGGTGTAGTTGTTGGCTTCGATCGAACGCAGGTTGTCACTCAGCACCATTGAAGTGCTCATGCCCGCGCCCCGCCAGCGGCGCTCAAGCTCACCGCGTACCACCCGCAGGTCGACGTCGGCGAAATTACCAATGCCGGGCTCGAGCAGCACGCCGACCTGGCTCCGCCGCATCTGCTCGCGCAACTGCTTGTAGCTACGCTTCGTTGCCTTGCGTTCGTTTTCGGTCATGGGCCGGTTCGCCGCCGGCACCGTGAACGTGGCGGTGCGTTGAAACACTGTCACGGATGCCGCTTCTTCGGCGATCACCGGAATCGACTGGATCCCAGACGAACCGGTGCCGATCACCGCGACCCGCTTGCCCGTGAAGTCGACGCCCTCGTGCGGCCAATCACCGGTGTGGTAGATCTCGCCCGCGAATGTGTCCATGCCCTCAAAGGTGGGCATCGAAGGCACCGACAGGATGCCGGTTGCCGACACCAGATACCGCGCACGCGCGGAGGCCCCGGTGTCGGTGGTCACGGTCCACGTGTCGGTGCCCTCGTCGAACACCGCACCCGTGACCGTCGTGTTCAACTCGATATTGCCGCGCACATCCAACTTGTCGGCGACAAAGTTGACGTAGCGCAGGATCTCTGGCTGCGAGGCGTAGCGCTCCGTCCAGTTCCACTCCTGCTCAATCTCGTCGTTGAACGAGAGTGAGTAGGAGTCGGATTCGAGATCGCAGCGCGCGCCCGGGTAGCGGTTCCAATACCAGGTGCCACCAATACCGGCGCCACGTTCAAAGACCTTCACGTCGAGGCCGAGGTCGTCTCGAAGCTTGTGCACCAGGTAAATCCCGGCGAAACCAGCTCCGATCACCACGACGTCGTACGTGGGGATGGGGTCAATCGTGTTGCTCATACTGCACCCTCCTTTGGGCGCCGGTATTGCGTGAACCGTGCAATGAAACCTGCGACGGGCGTGGGCCTACGCGCCGACGGTGAGCTGCTCGCTCTTGAGCGGCGCGCCATCGCTGGCGTGCGCGAAGCCGACGTAACCATCAGCGGCAAGCTGATCGCAACGATCGCGATAGTTGTGCAGTCCGCCGATGTACGCGAGGAAGACGCGCGGCTTGCCGGGGACGTTCGCGCCCATGTACCAAGACGCCGCGGTCGGGTAGAGCGTCATCGCGGCCATGTCTGCCACGTGCTTGACCCACTCTGCCTGCGCATCGGGGGTGGCCTCGAAGCGGGTAATGCCCTCGGCACGCATGTACGTGATGTAGTCAGCGATCCACTCGACGTGGTGCTCGATTGAAGCGATCACGTTCGTCAGGATCGCGGGGCAACCCGGGCCGGTGACGGTGAAGAAGTTCGGGAACCCCTCGACCGCGAGCCCGAGGTAGCTCTTCGCGCCCTCTGCCCACGCGTCGGTGAGCGTACGGCCATCGACGCCTTCGAACTGGATGCGCTCAAGCGCACCGGTCGCAGCGTCGAACCCGGTCGCCAGCACGATCGCATCGAATTCGTACTCGGTGTCGCCCACCACAATGCCCGCCGGCGAGAACCGCTCGATCGGCGTATCGCGCACGCTGACGAGCTTCACGTTCTCGCGGTTGTACGTGTCGTAGTAGTTCGTGTCGAGCGCGAGTCGCTTCGTGCCGATCGGGTAGTCGTGCGGCTCGAGCAGCTTTGCGACCGCCGGGTCGTCGACGATCTCGTTGATCTTGTCGCGCACGAACTGCGACGTGTAGTTGTTCGCCTCGATCGAGCGCAGGTTGTCGCTCAGCACCGATGTCGTGCCGAAGCCGGTGCCGCGCCAGCGACGCTCGAGCTCGCCCCGGACGATACGCTCTTCGACCTCACCAAAGGCACCGACCGGCTGGTCGACCAGCACACCGGTCCCGGCGCGACGCGCCTGCTCGCGCAGCTGCTTGTAGCTCCGCTTGGTCGCCTTGCGCTCGTTCTCGGTGATCGGACGGTTCGCGGCTGGCACCGTGAAGGTCGCGGTGCGCTGGAAGACGGTCAGCTGGTCGGCCTGCTCGGCCATGAGCGGGATCGACTGAATCGCGGAAGAACCCGTGCCGATGACGCCCACACGCTTGCCCGTGAAGTCGACACCCTCGTGCGGCCAGTCACCGGTGTGGTAGATCTCGCCCTTGAAGGAGTCCATGTCGGCAAACTTCGGGGTCGAGGGCACCGAGAGGATGCCGGTCGCCGAAATCAGGTACCGCGCACGCGCGCTGACCCCGGTGTCGGTGCTGACGGTCCACGTGTCGCTTGCCTCGTCGAAGACTGCGCGGGTGACGGTCGTGTTCAGCTCGATGTTGCCGCGCACGTCAAGCTTGTCGGCGACGTAGTTCGCGTAGCGGAGGATCTCGGGCTGGGGTGCGTAGCGCTCGGTCCAGTCCCACTCCTGCTGGATCTCGTCGTTGAACGAGAACGAGTAGTAGTCGGACTCGAAGTCGCAACGCGCGCCCGGGTAGCGGTTCCAGTACCAGGTGCCGCCGATGCCGCCGCCGCGCTCGAAAACCTTGACGTCGAGGCCGAGGTCGTCGCGCAGCTTGTGCACCAGGTAGATCCCGGCAAAGCCGGCGCCGATGACGACGACGTCGTAGGTGGGGATGGTCTCAGTTGTACTGCTCATTTTGCACTCTCGGTTTCGGCGGCAAGCACCTGGGTGTCAAGGAACACGGCGATCCAATCGATCGCCTCGCGTGCCGCGGGGAGGATGTTGGGCATCTGGAAGAAGGCATGCATCTGGCCTTCGAAGAAGCGGTAGGTCACAGGGACGCCCGCGGCCCGGAGGAGCTCTCCGAACTCTTCGCCCTCATCCTTGAGGGGATCGTGTTCGGCGATGGCGAGCGCGGTGGGCGGGAAGCCGGTGAGGTCGGCGTTGATCGGGCTGATCGAGGGGTGTGAGTTGTCGTGCTCGACGCCGCCGACGTAGTGGTTCATGAACCACTCCATGCTTGCCCTCGACAGCAACAGCTGGTTCTCGGGGTCGTTGTAGGAGTCGCGGCCGGTGTTGGCGTCGGTGGCGGGGTACACGAGCACAGTGGCATCGACCCGCACACCCTCGTCGCGCGCCCGAAGCGCCGTCACGATCGAGAGCGTGCCGCCAGCGCTGTCGCCACCGAGCACGACGGGGAGGCCAGCGACGCCGAGTTCATCAGCGTGCGCCTCGACCCAGCGCAGCGCGGCCCATGCATCGTGGTTGGAGGCTGGGTACTTGTGTTCGGGCGCGAGGCGATACTCGACCAGCGCGACGATCATGTTCGTGGCCTCGGCGAGCTGCCGGCCGAGTGTGTCGTAGCCGTCGACGCTGCCGATGACCCAACCGCCACCGTGGTAGTAGACAAGCACGCCGCGCGGTGCGTCGCTTGGCACGAGCACGCGGACGCTTGATGCGCCCCCGTCTTCGGCAGTCAGGTCATATTCGCGCGCCGACACCATCTCGGGTCCGGGACCGATCAGCGCGATCGTCCCCGCGCTGTTCGCACGAACCTCAACGGGCGTGGACTCGTTCATGGGCTTGCCGCCGCGGGCGGCCATCCCCTGGAGCAGGGCGAGTGAAGCCTGATCTAGCGCCATTGTTGTTGCCTCTCTGCATGCGACACCCTCGAGCGGCTTCGCTCCTGGTTCTACGGTGAACTCAGTGGGTGATCAACGGGTCTCACTAGTATCTCGAAGCCGGTATCAGAATGCATCGTGCAAATGATCAGAATCGGATGCCGAATGCTCGCCAAATGCACGACACCTTTCGGACAGGTGAGCCGCGGGCGCCGTATGCTTGTGCGCAGCGCCCACTGCTCTCCTGGACGCCGAGCTGCGAGGCGGAGGCCAACGATGACAGACACCCCGGCACAGCCCGCCGTTGAGCCGTCGCCCACAACGGCTCCCCCGCTGCCCCCGGCTGGTGTTACCGCGGTTCCCGCGCCAACCGCCGCCGAGGTGGTCTGGTTCTTCGATGAACTGTTGGCAAACGGGGTCGACATCGAGGCGCTGCTCGACCGCGCCGCCGCCTTCGTCGGGGCCGAGGTTGGGGCCGTGCTTGGCGGCCTGGCCACCCCTGCGGGTACGGCGCGCCCTGAGGGATCCGCCTTCCGCGCGATCACGAGCGGAAGCGGTGCGGGCGCGGCGAACGGCGGAGGCGCGGGCGCGGAGAGCCCCAGCGGCGAGGTCTGGACCACGCTCGCCGACGAGCACCTCGCCGGCATCGTGCTTGAGCGGCTTGCCGTGGCGGTGCGGGTGATCGCCCGGTGGAGCGCGATGCGACAGGATGCCGCACCCCGGCCGATCGACGTCATCGTCGATCGCGCGGCACCGCAGGGCGCGCGCGATATCGCCCTCGAGCAGCTCGGGCTCACGCACGACGCCCTCGTGCGCTTTGTCGTGTGCACCGGCCCCGCGGACGATATCGAAACGCTGATCGAGCGGCTCGCGGGCGAGCGGATCATCGCCCGCACCACCCACGAGGCACGGACGGTGCTTCTCCTCGCCGCCCCCGAGTCGGGTGGCATCGACATTGTTGGGGTGCCCGTTGGCATGCGCGCAGCGTATGGGCACACCGTGCCGGCCCGACAGGCAAGCGTCGGATTCATGAACGCGTGCGACACACACCGCTTCTCACGCCCCTCGCCCACCGACCTCGGTCCGTACCGCGGCATGGAAGCCGTGTGGCTCAACGGCGCACGCACATCGCCGCTTGGCGCGCTCGCCCACCTCGACCCCTCTTACATCGCGCTGCTTCCCGATGTGCAAAAGCTCGAGCGGCTCGCCGAACGCCATGGCGACCGCATCCTGCACGTGCTGGAGGCCTACGCGACAACCGACTCGATGCGCAAGGCCGCCGTGCTCGTCTTCATGCACCACAACTCGGTCCTGTATTGGGTACAGAAGGCGGAGGCTGAGCTGGAGTATTCGCTCGCCGAGCCATACCAGCGCGCGCTCCTGTTCATTTCGCTCTGCCTGCATCGGATCTGGCGCGACCAAGACTAGGGAGCATCCAGCGCGAGGATCCCGGATGCCGCAATCCGTTCACCGCGCACACGCGCCCACGCCGCGTCACACATGGAGGCAAACAGCACCTCCCCCTGATCTGCCGCGGCGCCGCGTGGGTCGCCGAGCACGCCGTTCGCGGAAACCGCACGGACGCCTTCGGCCCGCAGGCGCGGAAGCAGATCGGCAATCGGGGCGCTGACACCCGCTGTCATGCGATCGGCGACCACGTCTGCGGGGTGCAAATGCAGCATGACCGACGTTTCGACAAGCCCGGCGTGCGTGTCACGAGGCGATGCACCCACGAGCGGCGCACAGGGCACCCACGCAACATCGTGCCCCTCGGCCCGTAGCCGGGGCACGGCGTCAGCGAGCGAAGGCAAGTTGCCGCCGTGCCCGTTCACAAACACCACCCGCTTCGCCCATGCGCCCGCCGAACGCGCGTATTCGATCAAGAGCAGGGTGAGCGCCGAGTGGCCAATGGAGATCGTGCCAGGAAAGTCCTGATGCTCCCCGCTCGCCCCATAGGCAAGGGCGGGGGCAACCGCCGCGTCCGTCCCCGTCGCGCGAAGACGCTCGGTGAGCGCTTCGGCGACGGCGACGGCGACGGCCGTATCGGTCTTGAGCGGCAGGTGCGGGCCGTGCTGCTCGGTCGACCCGAGCGGCACGAAGAGGATGGGCGCTCCCGCGTTCACGCAAGTTCGGGCGTCGAGGGAGGCCGGCGGCAGGCGCTGTCTGTCGTTCATATGACCGGCGCCGGTCAGTCGAATGTGCCGGGCGGGGTGAACCCGGCCAGCGGGTTGACCTCGCACGCGCTGACCGGCATCTGCGCGATACCTTCGCGAAGCACAATCTCGGGGCGCACTCCGAGCGTCACCGGTACCGGGCCACCGCGCTGGCCGGGTCGCGGCCGCGGTGGCGATGTGAGGTGCGAGTAGTCGCGCGACGGCCGTTGCGGGTCGAGCTTTGCCTTGTCTTTCAGCGCTTCTTCGCCAAAGCCGCGGACACATTCCGGATCTGGTCCGTCGAGCGGGAGTCCCGTGAAGAACTTCGCTGCCATGCATCCGCCCTTGCAGGTGTCAAAGAATTGGCACGACGAGCACGCCCCGCCCGACTGCGGCGCTCGCAGACGCTGAAACAGCTCCGAGTGCTGCCACACGCGCTGGAAGCCGCCCTCGTCGCGCACGTTTCCGGCGAGGAACTCGTCATGGATCGCAAACGGGCAGGCATAGACCTCGCCCACGGGGTCAATCAGGCACACGACACGCCCCGCACCACAAAGGTTGAGCCCGGGGAGCGACTCGCCATATGCGGAGAGGTGGAAGAAGGAGTCGCCGGTGAGCACCTCGTCGCCATTCGCGAGCAGCCAGTCGTAGAGCTCGCGCTGCTGCGCGGCGGTGGGGTGCAATTCGTCCCACACGTCCGCTCCGCGACCGGAGGGCCGCAGGCGCGTCAGCCGCAACTGCGCACCGTACTCGTCTGCGATGCGCTTGAACTCATCAAGCTGGGGGATGTTCGTGCGCGTACACACGACCGACAGCTTGAAGTTCTTCATCCCTGCGTCTCGAAGGTTGCCCATCGCGCGCATCGCCGTCTCGTACGAACGGGGCCCGCGGATGTAGTCGTTGACCTCCGCGGTCGCGCCGTCAAGCGAGATCTGCACGTCGACATAGTCGTTGGCGGCAAGCCGTCGCGCGGCCTCGGGGGTGAGCTTGATCCCGTTGGTCGAGAACTTGACGCCAACGTTGTGGTCTGTCGCGTACTCGACCAGCTCCCAGAAGTCGGGGCGCACCGTCGGCTCGCCGCCACCGATATTCACATAGAACACCTGCATGCGCTCAAGCTCATCGATGATGCCCTTGCACTCCTCGGTCGAGAGCTCACGCGGGTCTCGACGACCCGAACTCGAAAGGCAGTGCACGCACGAGAGGTTGCATGCGTACGTGAGCTCCCACGTCAGGCAGATCGGCGCGTCGAGCCCCTTCTCGAAATGGTCGACAAGACGAGTCGCCTGCGGCGGAACGAAGGATGCCGGTGGTCCGGCCTGAAGGAGTGTCATGCCGCACGCACCTCGATCATGTTCGATGTCGCAAGCGTTTCGAGCGCACGCAGGTACACGGTTTGCGCATCTGGGTGGATGCCGACGCTGTCGCATGCGGCGCGGGCAGTCGGGGCATCCCCAAGCGCTGCAACGAGGGCGACTAACGTGCGGTCTTTGAGGAACGAAAGCTTCCGCGTTCCAAAGTGGTAGAGCAGGGCCCCGAAGGGTTCGGGGCGCACCGACACCCTCGGGTGCAGCTGCCAGGCGCTCTCGGCGAGTGTGAGCGTCATGGGTCAGTACACGCCGCACATGCCGTCGATCGAGACCTCTTCGACCAACGAATCGAACTCGACTGGGGTGGCGATCGGGGCCGCGCTGGCCTCAGCGTTGGTGATATTCGGATTCATGAAATGCGCTCCTTTGCGTTTCGGTGTGGGTTGCTGGACTCACAATGCCACAAGAAAAGTAATAATGACACTCAGTGCCGAATAAGACTCGCGACGTGTGAATAATGGATACCAGCGGGCTTGAGACGGGAATTTTGCAATGACGAAGACCATCGTGATCGGTGCGGGCACGGCCGGTGCCGCCCTCGCGGCGCGCATCAGCGAAGACCGCGATCGCGAAGTGCTCGTCATCGAAGCGGGCTCGGTTTCGAGCGACTTCTCCCCCGAACTGCTCGACGGCTCGAACGTGCAGGCGGCGATGCCGGGGCATCCCGCCAATTGGGCGTACCCCGCCCAGCTCACCCCCGAGGTGCCCTACGTGATCGCCCGGGGGCGCGTGCTTGGCGGATCGAGCACGATCAACGGCGGCTACTTCGTGCGCGCGCGTCCGGAAGACTGCGATGCATGGGCGGATGCCGCTGGCCCGACCTGGAGCTATGCCGCGCTCTTGCCCACCATGCGTGCGCTCGAGTCCGACGCCGACCTCGGGACTGGAGGGCTGCACGGCGGCTCGGGCCCGATGCCGGTGCGGCGGGCTCCCCAAGACAACCCCGCGGCGCGGGCATTCACCGCCGCCGCGCTCGAACTCGGCTTCTCGTTCGAGGACGACAAGAACGCGCCCGGCCTGCCCGGGGTGGGCGCGGTGCCCTCAAACATCGTTGACGGCGTGCGTGTGAACACCGGCCTCGCGTACCTCGCGAACGCACGGAGCCGGCCAAACCTGCAGCTTCTTGGCAACACGCGGGCGCTTCGAATCATGTTCGACGGCACCCGTGCCGTCGGCGTCGAAACCAGCGCGGGCACGCTCTATGGCGATGAGATCGTGGTGTGCGCGGGCGGGATCGGCACGCCGCACCTGCTGCTCACCTCGGGAATCGGCCCGCGCGCGCAGCTGGAAGCGCTCGGGATCGCCGTCGTGGCCGATCTTCCGGTCGGCGCTTCGTTCAGCGATCACGCCGACATCGGGCTGAAGTGGTGCGCAAAACCCGCAGTGAGCACCGCCGCCGAACGCTTCGCGTTCCCCACCGCATTGAACTTCTTCTCCGGGGTCCCCAACCCCGGAGGGCGTGACCGCAGCCTCACCGGCGACCTCGAAGTGTTGCTCTCGGTCAAGCCGGTCGACTACCTGCTGAGCGGGACGTGGGGCGAGGCATCACGCGACGACGGTGAAGAACTCGAGCTGATCGTCGGCGCCCAGGCCTCCAAGGGGCGTGGCAGCATCACCCTGAACTCGGCCGACCCTCTGGATGTGCCACGCATCGACTACCGGTATCTCGAGTTGGCTGCCGATCGCGCACGGCTACGCTGCGGCATCCGCACCGCCGTGGCGCTGCTGCAAACGGCGGCGTTCAGCGAACTTTTTGACGGACTCAGCGACCTCGATACCGCTACCCTCGGCGACGACGAGCTGCTTGACGCGTGGATGCGCGCCCACCTCGGGACCGCGATTCACCTCTGCGGCTCGGCCCCGATGGGCCCGGTCGTCGACGCGCATGGCCGCGTGCACAAGACCCGGGGGCTTCGCATTGCGGATACCTCGATCCTGCCGACCGTGCCAAGTCGCGGCCCCGCGGCAACGGCCGTGCTGATCGGTGAGGTCATCGCGAAGGCGATCCGCGCGGGCGACTAGCGTCACGAAAAACAGCACTGCCCGGCGCACGCGATTGTGTGCCGGGCAGTGCTGTTCTTATGGTGCGTTACGCCTTGATCGTTGCGCGGCCGCGGTCGATGACCACGGTGCCGTCGGTCTTCGCCGTGCGGAAGAGCACGTCGTCGCCGTCAACCCAGATCGAGGTGGTCAGCGTGTCGCCCGGAAGGACGGGTGCGCTGAAGCGGCCCGACATCGCGGTGAAACGCTCCGGGTCGCCACCGGCGACAGCCTGAAGCAGGGCGCGACCGGCGAAGCCGTAGCTTGCCAGACCGTGCAGGATCGGGGTCTCGAAGCCGGCGCTGCGCGCGAACTCGGGGTCCGAGTGCAGGCGGTTGCGGTCGCCCGACAGGCGGTAGATCAGTGCCTGGTCGCGGTCGGTCTCGAACGCGACCACGTGGTCGGGCTCGCGCTCGGGAGCGGTCCAGTTGTCCTTCGGGCCAGCCTCGCCGCCGAAGCCGCCCTCGCCACGCACGAAGATTTCGCTGCGCGTGATGATGCGAACTTCACCGGTCTCGGGGTCGACGCCAGTGCCTTCACTGGTGATGACCGCGCCTGAGCCCTTGTCGTAGATACCGGTGACGACACCCGAGACGTTGAGCTTGCCCTCGGCCGGCAGTGCGCCGCCGCGGATCTCAAATGCCTGCGAACCGTGCACGAGCTTGCGGAAGTCCGCGCCCGTGTCGCGGATTGCGCCGCCGCCGCTGGCAGCGATGACCGCGAACGTCGGCAGAACCTGCTGCGGAACGCCGCCGGTGTTCTCCGTAACGAACGGGAGGTCGTTTACGCCTGCGCCCACGCCCAGTGCGTAGAGGAGCGTGTCCTTCGAGGTCCACGAGGACTCGACCGGGTCGCCTTTGACCCCAACGACATCAAAATTCAGTGCCATGCTGACTCCTTACTTTCTTGTGAAAAAACTTTTCCGTACAAAAGAACTGCGCCCGAGCCGGTGACCGGCTCGGGCGCAGTACTATCTAGCGGCCGTGGCCCTCGAGCGTCGGCTTGAAGACCTTTTCCATCTGCTCCTGCAGCGTGTCGAGCTCCCACTCGGGGAATGCGACGAGCTCCTGGAGTGCAGCCGGCTTGTTGTACAGCGTGACCTTGGGGCCCGCTGCGCCAATGACCTGGCCGTTCATCCAGCCCGAACGCTCGCTCGCGATGTACGCGACGACGCGTGCGACGTGGTCGGGCGACATTGCGGCAGCAGCGCCACCGCTGCGACGCTCCTCGGGGATCGAGCCCACCATGCGCGTTGCCGCACCGGGCGAGATCGCGTTCGTGGTGACGCCGTAGCGGCCAAGCGCGTTGGCGCACGAGTAGGTGAGGCCGATGATGCCCATCTTCGCGGCAGCGTAGTTGGGCTGGCCGGGAGCACCGAACTGGCCCGAGACCGACGTGAAGTTGATGATGCGGTTCTGCGCCTCAGCGTTGCGCTGTTCACGCCAGTACACCGAAGCGTGCTTCGACGTGTTGAACGTGCCGTTCATGTGCACGTTCAGAACCGACTGCCAGTCTTCCGGGCTCAGGTTGAAGATCATGCGGTCGCGCAGGATGCCTGCGACGTTGACGACGACGTCAAGCTTGCCGAACTCGCTGATTGCCTGCTGGATCAGGTTGCCAGCTGCATCGTAGTCCGCGATGTCATCGGTGTTTGCAACAGCGGCGCCGCCAGCTGCAGTGATCTCGTTGACGAGCTCCTGCGCGGGTCCAACGCTGCCTTCGGTGCCGTCAAGGGCAACGCCGAGGTCGTTAACGACAACCGATGCACCTTCCGCTGCCAACAGCTTGGCGGTAGCGCCGCCAATGCCTCGACCGGATCCGGTCAGTACGATTACGCGTCCGTCCAACATGCCCATGGGTTCTCCTTCGCCCTACAACGTTGTATTCAGGGGGCTACTGCAGAGATCAATCACCGCGCAGCGCCGTTTGGTGTTTAATCTACATGAAAGCAGGTCATAGCCTGCAACACTTGAGACACTAAATTGCAACAACTGAGCCCATGAGGGCGCGAACGGAGTAGCCGTGGTTTTTGCACGCGAGCTGGCGCTCTTGGAACTTCTCGCCGGTACGGCCGGCGCTCAGGGCACCTCTCTCGGTGTCAGCCGGGCCGCGACCCTGGCAGATATGAGCAAGGCTCAGGCCTCACGCACGTTCGCCAGCCTCGAGGCCGAGGGGCTCGTGATCCGCGATCCCCAGACGCGCGAGTACCGCCTCGGATGGCGCCTCCCGACCCTCCTCATCGACACGAAGCCGCAGCGCACACTCGAGAGAGTGCAAGAGCGCGTGGCTCGCCTGCTCCCACTCATCGGCGGCTTTGGCGCATCGTTCGGTGTCTTGCGCGGCCCCGACGTGTTGATTGTCTACGGCACCAACCCCAGCGGCGTGCATCGCAAGCTCGGCTGGGACCACAAGTCGTTCCCGGCGCACCAGACCGCTGGCGGCCGCGTCCTCCTCGCCTCCCTCAGTCAAGACGAGCTCGACTCCGCCCTCAGCGGCGAGGCCTTGCCCGCACCCGCCGGCGATCTCACCACGTCGCTCGCACGAACCCGCGAGCTCGGCTACGCGATCTCTGACGGCGAGTTTCATCGTGAGCAGTGCGGCGTCGCGGCGCTCGTGTGGGGCGAAGACGGCCGAGTGATCGGTTCGCTCGCACTGCAGGGTGCCCGCGCCGAGGGTTCTGCGCAGGAGCGCGAAGCGGAACTCACCCGCCTGGGCGCAGAGGTCGCGCGTGCGGCCGATGAGCTCTCGCATGACCTGGGCTGGGAACGCGCCCCGGTCGGATAACTGGCGCTCAGCGGCCCTCACCACCGCGCGCACGGTGCGTTGCAATACGCACCCAGCAACCAAAATGCGGCGACATCAGAGCCAGGATGCCGCTGCTCTACGCGTGCCACAATTCTGCGCACAATGCGCATTGAGTTGCCAAATTGGCAACAACTGTTGATGCTAGTATGGCAAAAAGCTTCATTTAGGTAATCAGATTGCGGCGGCCAGCGGCATCCGTAATCGCTCTATCTCGACGGTGTGGTCGTGAGAAATGCAGAAAATATGTCACTTCGCGGCGCTGGACTGATCGCGGGAGCTTACGAGCATCCCGAACGAATCATTCCCAACAAATCGCTCGCCCAGGTGCACTCCGAGGTCGCCGCAGGCGCACTCGCAGACGCCGGGCTCTCATTCGCAGACGTAGACGGCTACTTCTGCGACGCGAGCATCCCGGGCCTCATGCCCCTCTCGCTCACCGACTACATGGGTATTCGTCCGCGCCACGTTGCGTCGACCGAAACCGGTGGTTCGTCGTACCTCGTGCACGTCGCACAGGCGGTCCAGGCCATCAAGGCCGGTGCCTGCGACGTCGCGCTGATCACGCTCGCGGGCCTGCCCCGCCAGCTCAAGCCGAACCCTTCGGCATCCAGCGCCCCCGAGGCAGGGTTCGAAGGCGCCCAGTGGGGCACCACGATCCCCGGTATGTACGCCCTCGCGGCCCAGCGCCACATGTACGAGTACGGCACGACCAGTGAGCAGCTCGCCGAGATTCGCGTCGCGGCCTCGCAGCACGCGCAGTACAACCCGAACGCGCTCTTCCAGAAGCCCGTCACGGTCGAAGACGTCATCAACTCGCGCATGATCAGCGACCCGCTCCACCTGCTCGACTGCTGCGTCATCACCGACGGCGGCGGCGCGCTGGTTGTCGTGTCACCCGAGGTCGCAAAGGACCTCGATCGCACGTCCGTGAAGTTCCTCGGCCACGGCGTCTCGCCCAAGCACACCGACGGCGGCAAGATCGACCTCACCTACTCGGGTGCGCTCTGGTCGGGTCCCCGCGCCTTCGAAGAGGCCGGCGTGACGCAGGACGACATCGACTACGCCTCGATCTACGACTCGTTCACCATCACGGTGCTCGAAACCATCGAAGACCTCGGCTTCTGCGAGAAGGGCGATGGCGGCAAGTTCGTCATGGACGGCGCCCTTCAGGCGCCTTTCGGGCGCCTCCCCTTCAACACCGACGGCGGCGGGCTCTGCAACAACCACCCGGGCAACCGTGGCGGCATCACCAAGGTCATCGAGGCCGTCCGCCAGCTGCGCGACGAAGCGGCACCCGAGGTGCAGGTTCCGAACGCACAGATCGCTCTTGCACACGGCACCGGCGGCATGCTCGGCAGCCGCATGGGCTCCGCAACCCTCATCCTCGGAAGGGACGACGCATGAAAATCGGCAACGACTTCCCCATCACCCCGCCGGCCATCAACCCCGAGACGGCACCCTTCTGGGCCGCGACGCTCGAGGGCAAGTTTTCGGTCGGGTCCTGCAACGCGTGCGGCGAGAACCACTGGTACCCCCGCACCAAGTGCCCCTTCTGCCACTCGCACGACACGAGCTTGCTCGAGACGGCGGGCAAGGGATCGATCTACTCGTACACGGTGACGCACAAGGGACCCGGCGCGTTCGCTGCGGCTGGCCCCTATGTGATCGCCTACGTCCAGCTTGACGAGGGCCCCCGGGTCATCACGAACATTGTCGACTGCGAAACCGATGACCTTGCCATCGGTACGCGCGTCGAAGCCGTCTTCTTCCCAGCGGGCGAGAACGCAGCCGTCTACCGGTTCCGACCGACGGCTTGAACCACAGGGGATGCCTCGGCCGTCAAGGCCGAGGCATCCCCATTTCTTCGATGAGGTACACGTATATGAACAACACTGCAAAACTTCCACTCCACGGCGTCCGCGTGCTCGACCTCGCAGAGGGCAAGGTCGAAATGACCGGCCGACTGCTGGCCGACATGGGCGCCGACGTGTTCCGAGTCGAACCTCGCGAGGGTGCGGCTTCACGTCGCCGCGAGCCCCTGCACGCCGGCGTGAGCCTCTACTTCGAGACGCACAACGTGAACAAGCGCGGCCTCGCGCTTGACCTGGGTGACGAAGACGACCGCGCCGTGTTGCTGCGCCTCGTGGCCGACGCCGATATCTTCATCGAGGCGGAGCGCCCCGGCGCGCTCGCCGCGCTCGGCCTGGGCGTCGAAGACCTGCAGGAAGTCAACCCCCGCCTCGTCGTCATCTCGATCTCTGACTTCGGCCAGACCGGCCCCTACCGCGACTGGACCGGCACGAACTGGACCCAGATGGCCGCCGCGGGTGTGCTCTCGCGCTCCGGGATCCCCGGCCGTGCCCCCGTGCAGCCGCCGGGCGAGCTCGCCATCGAGGCCACTGCGGTGCAGGCCGCCTATGCCGCCCTCCTGGCCTACTACCACCGCCTCAACACCGGCACCGGCGAATACGTTGACGCGTCAGTCTTCGAGTCGACCGTTCAGGTCATGGACCCGCCGCTCGGCGTCGGCGGCAGCGCAACTGGCGGCCTGTCGATGCTGAACCTCGGCCGCGGCCGCCCCGACATGTCGCACCTCTACCCGATCTACGAGTGCGCCGACGGCTATGTTCGTGCGCTCATGCTCTCGAAGCGTCAGTGGCACGCAATGTTCCGCTGGTTGGGATCGCCGGAAGAGTTCAACGACCCGAAGTACGACGCAACGCCGGCCCGCCGTGAGGCGGCTCCGCGCCTGCGCGAGCTCATCACCGAGCTCTTCAGTGACAAGACCGGTCAGGAGCTCATCCAGCGCGGTGTCGAATACGGCATCCCGATCGACGTACTGAGCAAGCCCAGCCAGGTGCTGAGCGACGAGCACTTCGTCGCCCGCGAAAGCTTCACCGACGTCGAGATCGCCCCCGGCATTGTGGGCAAGGCGGCAGACGGACTCATCGAGTTCGACGGCACGCGTGCCGGCCTCCGCGCGCGTGCGCCGAAGATCGGTGAGCACAACGGTGAGAGCTTCACCCCGCGCCCCACCGACTGGAACGTCGATTCGGCCGCTCCGACCGCACGGCCGACGGACCGCCCGCTCGAAGGGCTCCGCGTGCTCGACCTCGGCGTCATCATCGTCGGCGCCGAGACGAGCCGCCTGCTCGCCGACCAGGGCGCACAGGTCATCAAGGTTGAAAATGCCGCGTACCCCGACGGCGTGCGCCCTCCCGGCACCAGCCTGATGAACGACAGCTACGCGTCTGGCAACCGCAACAAGCTCGGTCTGGGTCTGAATCTCCGGTCACCGGAGGGGCTCCAGATCTTCAAGGAGCTCGCTGCGAAGACCGACGTCGTGATCTCGAACTTCAAGCCGCACACCATGGAGAAGTTTGGCCTCAGCTACGAGGTTCTCAGCGCGATCAACCCCGGCATCATCGTCATCGACAGCAGCGCGCTCGGCAACAGCGGACCCGCCAGCCACCGCATGGGCTACGGCCCGCTGATCCGCTCGACCGTCGGACTCACCGGCCTGTGGCAAGACACCACCGTCGCCGACGGCTTCTGCGACTTCCTCACGATGTTCCCCGACCACGTCGCGGGCCGCATCGGCGCCATCGGCATCATCGCGTCGCTGATCGCACGCGCCCGCACCGGTCGTGGCCGCACCGTGAGCGTCGCCCAGGCCGAGGTCATCCTGACCCAGCTGGCCACCGAGTACCTCCGCGAGTCGCTCGAGCCCGGCGTGCTCGTCCCGCTCGGTAACGTTGGCGAATTCGATGCCCCGCAGGGGATTTACCCCTGCGCCGGCGACGACGAATGGGTCGCCATCACGGTCGAGAACACCGCACAGTTCGAGGCGCTCGCTCGCACGATTGGCCACGCCGAGTTCGCGGATGCCGCAGACCTCCAGACCTCGACCGGCCGCATCGCGCGCCGCGACGAGATCGTGGCAGTCGTGGCCGCGTGGTGCGCGACGCGCACCACGCGCGAGGTCACCGAGGCGCTCCAGGCAGTCGGCGTTCCGGCCGGCTTCATGATGCGCGTCACCGAGCTGCTCACCGACCCGCACCTGCAGGCGCGCGGCTTCCTCCGCCAGACCCAGCACCACCTCCTGCCGGCGCCGCACTGGAACGAGAACGCACCGGCCGTGTTCCGCTCGATCCCTGACCCCAAGCTCGAAGATGCCCCGCTCCAGGGTGCGGACACCCGCCGCGTGATCGCCGAGGTGCTCGGAAAGGACGCCGAAGAGATCCAGGCGCTGCTCGACGCGGGCGTGCTCGAAGAGCACCCCAACGTCACCGCGGCGCTGGCCGTGCTGGTCTAGCAAGACGGCAAGGCGGCAAGACGCAAGAAGGCCCCGGGAAGCAGCGCATGCGCGCTTCCCGGGGCCTTCTGCATGCGCCTACACGCGCTCGGCAAACCTCGCCTGCAGCCAAGCCAGCAGATCGGCCCGGGTCTCGGCCTGGCTGAGCTCGTTGAAAATCTCGTGACGCGCCCCCGGGTACACGAGCGTTGTGACATCGCCAAGCCCCGACCGCTCTCGATACGCCTTCGCGAGCTTGTGCGCGCTGAGGGCTCCGCCGACGGGGTCTTCGCGACCGACCATGATCAGCACGGGCACGTCGTGACCAAGATTGCGGCGCGGCCGACCGAAGAGTTTTGCGGCCTCGAGGGGGCCAAAAAGTTTCAGGAGTGGCGTCTCGGTGGTCAGCGGGTCATCGTGAAATGCCTGCCCCACCGCCGCGTCGCGACTGAGCCACTCGAGCCCCGTGGCATCCGCGCCCTTCCACGGCGCATTCAGGCTGCCGGCATTGAGGCTGCCGGGCATCCGCAGCGCGGTGCCGCTCAAGACCACCGCGTCATATGCCTCCGGGTGCTCGTTCAGCAGCATCTGCGCAAGAAAAGAACCCCAGGAGTGCCCAAAGAGCACGAGCGGCAGGTCGGGGTTCTCGTCGCGAATCAGCTGAGTGAACTGCCAGAGCGCCGCAACGGTCGCCCGCATGCCGCCGGGGCCAAGACGCCCCAATTTGGATGCATCGCCGCCATGTTGCCGCATGCCAGTGCGGCCGTGGCCGCGGTGGTCGTCGGCATAGACCGAGTAACCGGCCCCCACGAGCGCCTCGATCAGCGCCACATACCGGCCCGCATGCTCGCCGACACCGTGCGCCAACTGCACCACACCGCGCGGGGACTCTGCCGGATACACGTCGTAAACGATGGTGATTCCGTGTGCGTCAATGAACTCGGGCATGCTGTGCAGTCTATGCGCGGGCGGCACTCCCGTTTGGGGTTTGGCTTTACTTAGATAAGCTAATGAGTTAGGCTAACGATGTTATGCAGACTTCCACTACGCCGGTCCACCTTCCTCCAGCTTCACTACAAAGCGGAGGCAGCGACCCGGGCGGCGGTGACGAAGTGCTCGCACAAGAGGCATCCACCCTTCGTCTTGATGCATTCCGTTTCGTACGGCGCTTGCGCGCACAGCGTGCGATCGACTCGATGCCCGACGGCCAACTCGCGGTGCTCGCGGTGCTGCGGGCACACGGTTCACACACGCTCACCGCGCTTGCAGACCATGAGCGTGTGACCTCACCATCGATGAATCGCATCGTCAATTGCCTGGCCGACGGTGGTCTCGTCGAGCGCGTCGCAGACGAGACAGATCGTCGCAAGGTCAATATCCTCCTCACCGAGCAGGGCGACGAGATCGTCACCGAGACGGTCCGCCGCCGCGAAGAGTGGCTGGTGCAGGCGCTGGGTGAGCTTTCGCCCACCGAGCGCGAGACGCTGACCGCGGCAGCCGAGATTATGGGAAGGATCGCGAAACGATGAACGCGATGTTCCGCTCCCTCCAGTCGCGCAACTATCGTGTCTGGTTCATCGGCGCGCTGGTCTCCAACGCCGGAACCTGGATGCAGTCGACCGCCCAAAACTGGGTGGTGCTGACCGAGCTTTCAGACGGCAACGCCTCCGCGGTGGGCATCACCATGGCGTTGCAGTTCGCGCCGCCACTGCTACTGGTCGCCGTGACCGGTTGGGTCGCCGACCGGTTCGATCGCCGAAAGATCCTGCTCGTCACGCAGACCCTCCTCGCGATGCTCGGCGTGACGGTCGGCATCTTGCTGATCACCGGCATCATGACGCTGCCGCTGATGTGGGTCTTCGCCGGCACGCTCGGCGTCGTCACGGCATTCGACAACCCCGCCCGCCAGGCATTCGTGTCAGACCTTGTCGGCCAAGAGAACATGTCGAACGCCGTGGCGCTCAACTCGGCATCGTTCAACACTGCCCGCCTCGTCGGCCCGGCCCTCGCTGGCCTGCTGATCATCGCTGTGGGCACCGGCTGGGTGTTCCTGATCAACGCCGCCACGTTCGGCGCCATGATCATCGCGTTGCTGCTCATCAAGACGGGCGAGCTCACCCCTCGCGCCCCGCGCGGAAATCAGAATCGGCTCACCGAGGGCTTCCGCTACGTGTCTGGGCGAAAAGACCTCCTGATTGTGTTCATGATCGTCTTCATCGTCGGCGCCTTCGGCATGAACTTCCCGATCATCGCGTCGACCATGGCCCTCGAGTTCGGCCAGGGTGCTGATGGTTTCGGGCTCTTGAACTCTGTGCTCGCCATCGGCTCGCTCGCCGGAGCCCTGCTGGCTGCGCGCCGCGCCGAGGCGCGTATCCGCGTTGTGATCTGGGCCTCCGGGCTCTATGCCGCGGCCTCGCTCGCCTCGGCATTCATGCCGAGCTACTGGCTATATGCCATCACGCTCATGTTCGTCGGCTTCTCGGTCGTGACCCTGCTGACCACGGCAAATGCCGTCGTCCAGACGACCACCTCGCCCGCGCTCCGCGGTCGCGTCCTCGCGCTCTACATGGCTGTCGTGATGGGCGGCACCCCGCTCGGTGCTCCGATTATCGGCTGGGTCGCCGAGCAAATGGGCCCGCGCATCGCGATTATGGCAGGTTCGGCGGCCGCCGCCGTCGTCTTTATTATCGGGATGCTGTGGCTCACGGCCGGCGGTCGTGTGAACCGGGTCGAGGGCTCGCGATTCAAGCTCGCGGTCACCGACACCCGCCCGATCATGATCATCGCGCCGGAGGAGTTCAGCGACGAGCTGGCCCAAACCACGCCGGTGCCACTGCCCGAGCGATTCCTCCCCCGAGCCGCCCGCTCCGAGCCATCGGCTTCGCCCACGCAGCCAGCCGCGCCGCCGGCTTCGCCGGCACCTCCGACACCAGACGCGCCGACGTCCGCTCAGCGCACGTCACCTGCATCGCCCGCACCTCAGGTAACAAAAGCGCCGAAGGTGTCGAAACCATCGAACACGGCAAAACGACCGTCTGCCTCGACGCCACCGATTTCGAAGGCAACGAGGGTCACGCGCACCGGTGCCGACGACTAATTAGCGGTACGCAGCAATCCCCGTGAGGTGCTGGCCGACCACGAGGGTGTGCATCTCTGATGTGCCCTCGTAGGTCAGCACCGACTCGAGGTTGTTCATGTGCCGAATCACCGGGTACTCGAGACTGATGCCGTTCGCGCCCAGCACGGTGCGCGATGTCCGGCAGATCTCGAGCGCCTCGCGGACGTTGTTGAGCTTGCCGACGCTCACCTGCTGCGGCGTCAAGGTACCGGCATCCTTGCGACGACCGAGATGCAGCGCCAGCAGCATCCCCTTCGAATATTCGACCGTCATCGACGCGAGCTTGTCTTGTGTCAGCTGAAACCCGCCGATCGGGCGCCCGAACTGCTCGCGTTCGCGTGCATACCGCACCGCGGTTTCGAGCGACGTGCGCCCCGCCCCCAGCGCGCCGAAGATGATGCCGAAGCGGGCTTCGTTCAGGCATGCGAGCGGGCCCGAAAGCCCGCGCGCCTCCGGAAGCATCGCTGACGCGGGCACGCGCACCCCATCGAGCACGAGCTCGCTGGTGATCGAGGCGCGAAGCGACATCTTGCGGGTGATGGTCGTGGCCGAGAACCCCGGCGTCACGGTCGGCACAACGAACCCGCGGATCCCATCGTCGGTCTGTGCCCACACGACCGCGACATCGGCAATCGATCCGTTCGTGATCCACATCTTGCGACCGTCGAGCACCCAGTCGTCACCGTCGCGCCGGGCGCGGGTGCGCATCGAGCCAGGATCAGATCCGTGGTCGGGTTCGGTGAGGCCGAAGCATCCGATCTTCTCGCCCGCGGCCATTTGCGGCAGCCACTCGAGCTTTTGGTCTTCGCTCCCCCACCGCCAGATCGCGAACATGGCGAGCGAGCCCTGCACCGATACAAACGAGCGGATGCCGGAATCGGTGGCCTCGAGCTCGAGACAGGCGAGGCCGTATGCGGTCGCGCTCATTCCCGCGCAGCCGTAGCCCTCGAGGTGCATGCCGAGGAGCCCGAGCGAACCGAGCTGGAGGGCGAGCGCGCGGGGCTGCGGGAGCGTGCCGTCCTCCCACCACTGCGCGATGTGCGGGTCGATGGCCTCGGCGCACAAGCCACGCACGGAGGCGCGAATCGCGCGCTCCTCGTCGCTCAGGAGCGCATCGGTGGCAAGGATGTCGACCGCGTCTGCGACGGAAGAAAGCGGTGCGGGACTCATCAGCGTCTCGATTCTGTGCCGAGCCATTGCACGCGCGACGTTGCGCGTGCGGCGGTGAGGGCACCGCATTCGGTGACCGTGGTGCCGAGCCTAGTGCTGCCGAGCCTCGGGACGGCGGGCCCGCCAGCCGCGGCGCACGCGCGCGGGCAGATCGGCGATGCCCCACGCCGTCACGCGCAGCATCGCTTCGACCACGATGCTGCCCGTCATCTTCGACTGCCCCTCGCTGCGCTCAACGAAGGTGATCGGCACCTCGACAATTCGCAGCCCCGCCTGGTGCGCGTGCCAGAGCATGTCGACCTGAAACCCGTAGCCGTGGCTGTGCACCGCATCGAGATCGAGCGCACGCAGGGCGTCGGCGCTGAACACGCGATAACCCGCGGTGATATCGCGGAACGGGAGCGCAAGCATCCATCGCGAATAGAGCGAGCCCCACAGCGAGAGCAGCTGGCGCCGCTTTGGCCAGTTCACCACCGCGCCGCCTTCAACCCAGCGAGAGCCGACGACGACATCGGCGGCCTCGACACCGCGGGCGGGGGATGCCGCGGCCAGCAGTGCGGGCAATTGTTCGGGCTGGTGCGACCCATCGGCATCGAGCTGCACCAACTGGGAGTATCCGCGCTCGAGCGCCCACGAGTACGCGTGCTTGTACGCCGCGCCAAGCCCCTGCTTCGCCGCGCGATGCAAAACGTGCACCGACGCGTCGGCCGCGGCAAGCTCGTCAGCCAGTGCGCCCGTGCCGTCGGGCGACGCGTCATCGACGATCAGCACGTCGGCCGCAGGCACCGCCCGGCGCACGCGCGCAACGATGGGGGCCAACGCGGTGCGCTCGTTGTACGTCGGGATGATGACGACGGTGGCGTCGACCGGGCGTTCTGGCACGAGATTAGCCTAGGCCGTGCGTGTGCGGCAGCCCGTCGCGAATCCTCGCGAGCTCATCGTCGATCACCAGCTGCACCTGCTCGAGTGCCCAGGCAAGTTCGCTCGCGCGAATGACGAGCGGTGGGGCGAGCCGAATCGTCTGGCCGTGGGTGTCTTTCACGAGCACGCCGCGGGCCAGCAGCAGCTCGCTGATGTGGCGGCCGGTGCCCAGGCGTGGATCGATATCGATCCCGGCCCACAGCCCCGCAACCCGCACGGCGGTGGCCCCGTTGCCGACCAGGCCGGCAAGGCCGGCTTCGAGTCGTTCACCGAGGATCCGGGCACGCTCCTGCACCGTGCCGAGCTCAAGCAGCTGGACCACCCGATGCCCGACGGCGGCGGCGAGCGGGTTGCCACCAAAGGTCGAGCCGTGTTGCCCCGGTTGAAGAACCCCGAGCACCGCGGCATCACCGACGACTGCCGAGACCGGCACGATCCCGCCGCCCAGCGCCTTGCCGAGCAGATACAGATCGGGCACGACGTCTTCGCGATCGCACGCGAATGTGTGCCCGGTGCGGCCGAGGCCGGTCTGAATCTCGTCGGCGATAAACAGCACGTTGTGTTCGGTGCAGAGCTCGCGCACCCGGCGCAGGTAACCCGCCGGCGGGATCACGACACCCGCCTCACCCTGGATCGGCTCGATGAGCACCGCCGCCGTGTTGGGGGTGATCGCCGCGGCGAGCGCCTCAGCATCGCCGAACGGCACCGCGGTGAACCCGGGCGTGAACGGGCCAAAGTCGTCGCGAGCGTCGGCGTCGTCTGAGAACCCGACGATCGTGGTGGTGCGCCCGTGAAAATTGCCGTGGGCAACGATGATGGATGCCTCGCCCGCCGGCACCCCTTTCACCCGGTATGCCCAGGCCCGGGCCACCTTGATGCCCGTCTCGACCGCCTCGGCACCCGTGTTCATCGGGAGGACAAGTTGCTTGCCCGCGAGGTTCGCGAGCGCGGCAGCAAACGGGCCGAGCTGGTCGTTGTAGAACGCCCGGCTGGTGAGCGTGAGGTCGGTGAGCTGGGCCCGTGCGGCCTCGAGCAGGTCGGGGTGCGAGTGCCCGAAGTTCAGCGCCGAGTACCCCGCCAGGCAGTCGAGGTAACGGCGACCCTCAATGTCTGTGACCCACGCGCCCTCGCCGCTGGCGATAACGATGGGGAGCGGCTCATAGTTGTGTGCCACGTGAGCGCGCTCTTGCGCGATGGCCGCGATGGTTGCGGGATCGAGGTGTGGCGGGTGCACGTGCATGGTCCGCTCACTTCCGCAGCTCGAGCGTGCAGCACTTGATGCCGCCCCCGCCGAGCAGGAGTTCAGAAAGGTCGACGCTCACCGGGGTGTAGCCGCGCTCGCGCAACTGCCGTTCGAAGCCTTTGGCGCGGGGCGAGATGATCACATTTTTGCCGTCGCTTGCCGAGTTGAGCCCGAAGACCGCCCCGTCTTCGCTCGAGACGACGATCGCGTCAGGAAACCGGTCTTCGAGCGTCGCGAGGCTCTTCGCGTCAAACGCCTCGGCCAGGTAGGCGATGTTTGCGTGTTGCGGGCCCCCATTGCTGAGCCCCTCAACGGGGTCGAGCACCGAGAGCGCTGTATCGAGGTGGTAATAGTTGGGGTTCACGAGGGTCAGCGAAACGACCTCTCGGTCAAAGACCGCCGCGGCTTCACGGTGGCTGTCATCGCTCGACCGAAATCCACGCCCCGCAAGAATCGCGTCGCCGACGAGGAGGAAGTCGCCCTCCCCTTCGTTCACCGCAAGCGGTTCGCGCACCTCGAACCCGTTGTCGGCAAACCACCGCATGAACTCGGGACCCTCGGGCTCTCGCTCGCGGTAGCGAAACTTGGCACCGTACGCGACGCCGTCGATCACAAACCCACCATTGGCGGTGTAGACCATATCGGGCAGGCCATCGATCGGGTCAATCAGTTCGACCTCGTGGCCGAGCGCAAGATAGGTGTCGTACAGCGTCTGCCACTGGCGCACGGCGAGCGCGGTGTCTGTGGGCACCGAGGGCTCCATCCACGGGTTGATTTTGTAGCTGACCGTGAAAAATTCGGGCCGACACATCAGATATCGACGCAGGTGTTGGTTGCGCTCGGGGATCGTGGATGCCGCGGGCCGGAGGTGAGTCGACATGGTGTTGCTCCTCTTGAGAGCTCAGTGTCGCAACGTCGGTGTAGCGACGCCTGCATTCTCCCACGATGGGCCCGGTGCGGGTCTAGCCCGCGGCATCCATGGTTTTGGCGCGTGACGTCACGAGCCGACACATGAAGACACGCAGGAATAGTCCCCGACAACCGCTGGTTACGCTCGGCAAGCGGGGTGTTGGTCTGTCGGTGTGATGGACGGCTTCCGTTTCCATGCATCCCAAAGAAGGAATGACCATGACCTCTCTTCGCAGCGCCGGAGCCTGGCTCGCCGTGATCGCGGCTACCGCTCTCGCCGTCTCCGGTTGTAGCGCCCCAGGCCCCGGCCCCGCCGCCGACGGCGAACCCGTCGACGGTGGCACCATCACCGTGGCCATCGACGGCGACCCCAGCTCGCAGCTCGACATCCACGTCACGGCCGCCGATATCTCGGCGCTCGTCTTGCGAAACGTCTTCGATTCACTCGTCGTGCAAGACGTCGACGGCTCGTTCGGGCCCTGGCTCGCCGAGTCATGGGATGTGAGCGACGACGGCCTGGCCTACACGTTCGATTTGAAGGATGGCGTGACCTTCCACGACGGCGAGGTCTTCGACGCTGAAGCGGTAAAGGCAAACTTCGACCACATCAGCAACCCCGAGACCGCATCGCAGTACGCGGCGGCGCTCCTCGGCGGCGACACCTACGCGGGCACGGAGGTCGTCGACAACGACACGGTCATCGTGCATTTCACCGAGCCATATGCCGCGTTCTTGCAGGCGGCAAGCACCCCGTACCTCGGCTTCTACTCCCCTGCCGTCCTCGCTGACAGCGCCGACAAGCTCATCGCAGGCGGGCCAGGCGTCACGGTCGGCACCGGGCCGTTCGTGCTCGACGGGATCGTGGCGGGTCAAGAACTTTCGTTCACGAAGAACCCCGACTACAACTGGGCACCGGAGAACGCCACGCACACGGGTGCCGCGCGCGCCGATGCGCTCGTGTTCCGCATCCTTCCCGAGAACGCGGTCCGCGCCGGGGCGCTCAGCAGCGGCGACGTCGATGTTGCGACCAACCTCTCGCCCAACGATGTCCCCGGTTTCGAGGCCGATGGAACGATCACGCTGACCAGCGCCGCCGCTCCCGGCCTGCCGTACTCCATCTTCCTGAACCACTCGACGGGCGTCTTCCAAGACAAGCTCGTCCGCCAGGCATTCCAACGCGGCATCGACATCACCTCTGCGGTTGGCGCCGTCTACGGCGGCGAGTACGAGCGCGCATGGAGCGTGCTGAGCCCGACAACGCCGAACGCCTACGACCCGAGCGTCGAGGGCACGTGGGAGTTTGACCCGAAGCTCGCTGGAAGCCTGCTCGACCAGGCGGGCTGGACCGAGAAGGATGCCGAGGGCTACCGCACCAAGGATGGCGTGCGTCTCTCCGCCGGATGGCCGACCTTCTCAGCCCCTCGCGAGGACCGCAAGAGCCTGACTGATGCCTTCCAGGCAGACCTGAAGAAGATCGGGTTCGAGCTCGTCCCCCAGCCCATGGATGGCGGCGCTTACATGGAGAGCCTCTACGGCGGCACTTACGACATCGTCGACTGGAGCTTCGTGCGCCCCGACGGTGACATCCTCCGCCTCCACCTGTTCTCAGAGTTCGCGCCCATCCAGAACGCATCGTTTGTCAACGATGCGGCGCTTGACGAGTTGCTCGTGACCGCGTCGGAGTCGACCGACCCGGCCGAGCGCGAGCGCATCTACTCGGACGTGCAGCACTGGGTCATCGACGATGCCGCGATCGTGCCGGTCTACGTGCCGAGCCAGATCGTGGGGGTCTCGCCGCACATCGGCGGCGTCCGCTCCGACATCATCGGGTGGCCGTTGTTCTACGACGCATGGACAAGCAAGTAGCGGTGACTGCACCGCTCACCGCGACAAGGGGCCGGGCAGGTGCAGCGTTCGCGCTGTACCTGCCGCGGCTCGTTGGCGCGCTCATCGTCGTCTGGGGTGCCGCGACCCTCGCGTTTCTGGTCTTGCACCTCGTTCCCGGTGACCCGGTCGACATCATGCTCGGCGTCCAGTCGACCGTGAGCGAAACCGTGCGCGAAAACATTCGCGCCGAGCTCGGCCTCAACGAGCCACTCCTTCCGCAATATCTCGCCTATCTTGGCCGCGTGGTCACGGGCGACTTCGGCATGTCATACCGGCTGCAGAAGCCGGTGACCCAGGTCATCGGTGAACAACTCATGCCGAGCATGCAGCTTGCCGGTGCCGCGATCGTCATCGCCCTCGCGATCGCATTGGCAATCGCCCTGGCCGCCCGCGGGCGCATCGCGCGAAGCATCGCCTCGTTCATTGAACTTCTCGCGATCTCATCGCCGACGTTCTGGACCGGGCTGCTCCTGCTCACCATCTTTTCTTTTCAGTTGCGCTGGTTCCCCGTCACCGGAGGTCAGGGGCTGAACGCTCTCGTCCTCCCGGCGCTCACCCTGGCCCTTCCGATCGCGGGCATCCTCAGCCAGGTGCTCCGGCACGGCCTCGAATCGGCGCAGGCGCAGCCGTTCGTCGACAGCGCCCGCGCCCGCGGGCTGAGCTATGCCGAGCTGCTCGGACGGCACACGCTCCGGCATGCCGCGCTGCCTGCCGCGACCCTGACCGCGTACATCGTCGGCGGGCTCCTCGGCGGAACCGTCATCATCGAGCAGCTCTTCGGACGCCCCGGCATCGGGCGCGTCACCCTTGAAGCCATCAACAACCGCGATATTCCGGTGGTGATGGCGCTCGTCATCTTTGCCGCGATCGTCTTCGTGGTGGTCAACCTGATCGTGGACGCCGTGACTCCGCTGCTCGATCCCCGACTCAAGGCCGTGCGATGACACTCAACGCCGCTCACCCCCAAGCCCCCGCCGCGCCCGCGGCCAGCCTCCGCCCGGCCCGTGGCCGAGGGCGACTCCTCCCGTTGCCTGCGATTATCGCCGCCGTCATGCTCGCCGTGTTGATCCTCGCGGCGTTCTTTCCGACGCTGTTCACCAGCGCCGACCCGCTGGCCACCGCCACCGCGAACTCCCAATTGGCGCCGAGCCTGGAGCATCCATTCGGCACTGACAAACTCGGGCGCGATGTCTACGCACGCGTCGTCTATGGGGCCGCGCTCTCGCTCTCGTTTGGCTTTACCGCGACGGTCGTCGCGCTCGTGGCCGGCATCGTGATCGGACTGGCCTCTGGGCTTGCCCACCGCTCGGTCGACAACGTGATCCAGCGCGCGCTCGAGATCATGCTCGCGTTTCCTGAGCTCCTCGTTGCGCTGGTCGTGATCGCGCTCCTCGGCCCCGGCACGACCAACCTGATCATCGCCATCACGATCGCGGCGATCCCGGTCTACGCGCGCATCGTGCGCATCACAACGCTGCAGGTTCGGGGCTCGGCGTTCGTCGAGGCGTCACTCGCGCTCGGCCAGCGCCGACCGGCCATCATCGCCCGCCACATCCTCCCGAACGTCATCGGACCCCTGCTCGTGCTCGCGACGATCGGGATCGGCACGTCGATCATCGCGGGCTCGAGCCTGAGCTTTCTCGGGCTTGGGCCGGTGTCGCCGACCCCAGAGTGGGGCCTCATGCTCTCCGATGGCCGCAACCTGCTGGGTTCGGCGTGGTGGGTCGCGGTGTTCCCTGGGCTTGCGATTACGGTGACGGTCATCTCCACGACGGTCCTCGGGCGCGCGTTGCAGCGCCGATTCGAAGGGACGAGCGCATGAGCGACACCAACCTCCTCGCGAGCGTCATTGATCTGCACATCCGTTTCGGCGACCAGACCGTCGTCGAAGGGGTCTCGTTCGACATCGCGCCCGGCGAATGTCTCGCCCTGGTCGGCGAGTCCGGCTCGGGCAAGACGATCACCTCGCGAGCGCTGCTGGGCCTGGTTCCAGGGGGCGCATCCGTGACGGCTGCGCAGTTGGATGTTGCTGGCTCCGACGTTCGGGTCTTCGACGAACGCGAGTGGCAGGGCTTTCGCGGGCGACAGGTAGGGCTCGTTGCGCAGGACGCGCTCGTCTCGCTTGACCCATTGCGCACGATCGGCCGCGAAGTCGGCGAGGTGCTGCGCGTGCACAGCCGCCGAGAGAAAGCGCCACTCTCGCGCGCCGCGCTGGCCGAAGCCGTTGAGGCGGAGCTCGCGCACGTCGCGATTCCAGAACCTCGCGAACGCGCCCGCCAGCACGCGCACGAGCTTTCCGGCGGGCTGCGCCAGCGAGCGCTCATCGCGTCGGCGACGATTGCCCGCCCGCGGCTCCTCATCGCCGATGAGCCCACCACGGCGCTCGATCTCGGCGTCCAGGCGCAGGTGCTTGATCTGCTCGATCGTCTGAAGCGCGAGGGGACGGGCCTGCTGCTCATCAGCCACGACCTCGCGGTTGTGGCGCGGATCGCCGATCGCGTCGCGGTCATGCGCGGCGGCCGCATCGTTGAGACCGGCGATGTTGACACCGTGCTGTCCGCCCCGGAGCACCCCTACACCCAGTCCCTGTTGGCGGCGATCCCGAGCCTGCACACCAAGGGTGCGCGCTTGAGCGCGGCCCCACCGCTGCAGCTCGCACCGCCCGCCGCCGCGATTGACACCAGCCGCACGGTGCTCTCGGTTCGCGGTGTCAGCCAGAGCTTCGCGCAACCCGGCGGACGCCGTCTGCAGGCCGTCGATGATGTGTCGTTCGAGCTCACCGCTGGGCGCACCCTCGGGATCGTCGGCGAATCGGGCTCGGGTAAGACCACGCTCGGTCGCATCATCATGGGGTTCCAGAAGCCCGAAAGCGGTGAAGTGCTGCTTGAGGATGCCCCGTGGAGCACGCTCCCCGAACACCGCCGCCGTGAGCGACGCCACACGATTCAGGCCGTCTACCAGGACCCGCTCAGTTCATTCGACCCGCGCCGCACTGGCGGAGCAATCCTGCGCGAGGCGCTCGCGCTCAGCGGCGTGCCGCGCGCCGAGCGGGGCGCCCGGGCCGAAGAGCTTGCGGAGCAGGTCGGGCTCGCCCCCGAGCTCCTCGAACGCCGGCCGCTCACGCTCTCGGGTGGGCAACGGCAGCGCATCGCGATTGCGCGCGCCCTCTCACGTTCCCCGCAGGTGCTGCTCTGCGATGAGCCCGTTTCCGCGCTGGATGTCTCGATTCAGGCCCAGGTGCTCGACGTCTTCTCAGACATCCAAGAACAGCTCGGGCTCGCGATGGTGTTCATTTCGCACGACCTCGGAGTCGTCAACCATGTCAGCGATGACGTCTTGGTGATGCGAAACGGGGTCGTGGTTGAACGCGGCCCGAGCGCAGCCGTGTTCGCCAACCCGCAGCATCCGTATACCCAGTCGCTCTTGAGCGCGCTGTCACCGTCCATCACATCGACCCCAGGAGCACTCTCATGACGCTGCAACCGATCGAGCTTCCCTCGCTTCGCCCCCAATTCGCGGGTGTCGCGTTTCCCGGAACCGAGCTTCCCGATCTGGGGACTGCGCTGCGCGAAGTGCAGACGTGGATCGATGCGGGCGAGCGCCCGGAAGGCTCGGAGGGGTCGGCGGGTCCGGGGGCGAGCCGCTGGCTGGCCTGGCCGGACAACCCGGAGTTCGTGCCGCTCTACGGCGGGCTGAGCCTCAACACCGGAGCGGCCGGGATCGCGTGGCACGCCCTCTCTGCCGCCGACGCGACCGACGGCGCTGCTGCCGAAGCCCACCTGGCACGGGCCCAGCGCGCGGCGGCGTACGTTGCCGCGAACTGGCGCGACGTCGCCGACACGAACTTCCTCGGGATCGCCGGCACGGGCCTCGGGTTCTATGGCGGCCTGTCGGGAATCGGTGCGGTGTTTCTCGAGCTCGCCGACCGTTTTCCGGCGTACCGCGAGACGGCCGTCGAGATCTTCGACGAGATTTTGGTCCGCGCGGGTCGCACGGGCGGCCGGTCGTTCGGTTGGACGAGCGCGAACGCGCTCCTCGGCGACGGCGGCGTGCTCATCGGGCTGATTGCGGCTTCGCGGCGGTTGGGTGATCCGCGTTACGTCGACGCGGCGGTGGTCGCGGGCCTCGGAATTCTCTCGGAAGAGCGCCACGGCGACCTCGGCTCCTGGTGGCACGGTCTCGATGGTGAACTCCTCGGCCTCGGTTCCGACATCGAGCTTGACGGCTTCGAGCTCGGCACGACCGGCATCGCATTTGTCTTCGCGTCGTTGGCGCTGGCGACCGGTGACGAACGCTTCCGCGACGCCGCCGCTCGGGCGGGCGGGCACATCGCCGCTACCGCGGTCGTCGTCGATGATGCCGCGGTCATCCCGCGCATGGGCGACACGTACTCGTTCGGCTACTGCACTGGCAGCTCCGGAGCGATTCGCGCGCTCATCCAGGTGTATCGGGCCACCGGCGACGCCGAGCATCTCGAGTGGGCGTTGCGCCTTGGGCGAGGCATTCTG
>Ga0209477_1000048_pt1 | contig 54280 bp, 53 predicted proteins | sample KloWWTupernatant_FD_187180 | JGI IMG/M metagenome (GOLD analysis project Ga0209477, IMG submission 187180) | Active sludge microbial communities from Klosterneuburg, Austria, studying microevolution and ecology of nitrifiers - Klosterneuburg... | ecosystem: Engineered > WWTP > Aerobic digester >...
TGGAGGGCGGCGAGCGCGTCTATCTCGCATCGACCGTCGAGTTTCTGGGTGACGACCAGGGTCGCGTGCGAGCCCTGCGGGTTGCCGAGACCGAGTATGTCGATGGCCGGCGCGTGCCCAAGGGCGGTACGGAGCGTGAAATTCCCGCAGATCTCGTACTCATCGCCATGGGGTTCACGGGTCCGGAACGCCACAACCTCGAGACGCAGCTGGGGGTGCGGTTCACGTCGAGCGGTCTCATCGAGCGCGACGATCACTATGCTGCGACCGAGCCGAGCGTCTACGCGGCAGGCGATGCTGGTCGTGGCCAGTCGCTGATTGTGTGGGCGATCGCCGAGGGTCGCGCGGCGGCCGCTCGGGTCGATGCGTTCCTGATGGGGGAGTCGGCGTTGCCCGTGCCGGTGGGGCCGAGGGACATCGCCATTGGCCTGCACCCGGCGTAGGCTACGGGTAGGCGTGTATGCGCTGTTTTTTCGCACCAGCATCCCCAATTAACCTCTGGAGCAACATTCAATGAGACGCGCGAAAATCGTCGCCACGCTTGGCCCGGCGACCTCGACATATGCCACGGTGCGGGCGATCATCGACGCGGGCGTCGACGTGGCACGGCTCAACCTCAGCCACGGTGATCATGCCGTGCACGAGATCAGTTACGCGAACGTGCGAAAGGCTGCGGATGACGCGGGTCGTGCTGTTGCGGTACTGGTTGACCTGCAGGGCCCGAAGATCCGTCTGGGCAAGTTCGAGGCCGGTCCCCACTTCCTCGAGGTGGGCGACACGTTCAAGATCACGACCGACGACATCCTTGGCACGAAAGATCTCGTCTCGACGACGTTCAAGGGGCTCCCGAAGGACGTGCAGCCGGGGGACTTCCTCCTCATCGACGACGGCAAGGTACGCGTCGAGGTGACCGAGGCAAGCGACACCGTGGTCACCACGCGCGTCGTGGTAGCCGGCAACGTTTCAGACAACAAGGGCATCAACCTGCCGGGCGTTGCGGTGAATGTTCCGGCGCTGAGCGAAAAAGACGAAGATGACCTGCGCTGGGCGCTGCGCATCGGCGCGGACCTCATCGCGCTCTCGTTCGTGCGCGACGCGCAAGACGTGCAGCGCGTGCACTTCATCATGGACGAGGAGGGCCGCCGGGTTCCGGTGATCGCCAAGATCGAGAAGCCGCAGGCCGTCGAGCACCTTGAAGAGATCGTCGACGCGTTCGATGCCATCATGGTGGCGCGCGGCGACCTTGGTGTCGAGCTGCCGCTCGAAGCGGTGCCGATCGTGCAGAAGAAGGCCGTCGAGTTCGCGCGCCGCATGGCGAAGCCGGTGATCGTTGCGACGCAGATGCTCGAATCGATGATCGACAACCCTGTGCCGACCCGCGCCGAGACCAGCGACGTGGCGAACGCCGTGCTCGATGGCGCCGACGCGGTGATGCTCAGCGGTGAGACGAGCGTCGGAAAGTACCCGGTGCAGGTGGTCGAAACGATGGCCCGTATCGTGGATTCGACCGAAGAGCACGGGCTCGACCGTATTGCCCCACTCAACGTCACCCCGCGCACCCAGGGCGGCGCCATCACCATGGCGGCGGTCGAGGTCGCGAACTTCGTCCGCGCGAAGTACCTGTGTATCTTCACCGAATCCGGAGACTCGGCACGGCGCATGTCGCGCCTGCGTTCGAGCATTCCGATGCTTGCTTTCACGCCCGAGCCGGGTATTCGCCGGCGTCTCGCGCTGACCTGGGGCGTGCAGACGACCCTTGTCGAGCGGGTTGAGCACACCGACCTGATGTACCTGCAGATCGACGAGATTCTGCTTCGCACTGGCAAGGCACAGGTCGGAGACAAGGTCGTCGTGATTTCGGGTTCGCCCCCAGGAATCGTGGGTTCGACGAACGACATTCGCGTGCACAAGGTCGGCGACGCCGTGCACGGAGCGGCTCCGGCCTACACGGCCGCGCGCACGTAGCGCACTCCTGCGCGGGGCCGTACTGGCCGCGCGCAGGAGCCGAATCAGAAGAAGGCCGCCCCATTGGGACGGCCTTCTTCTTGTTGTACCGGTGGTGGGACTCGAACCCACACGCCCTCACGAGCAAAGCATTTTGAGTGCTCCGCGTCTACCATTCCGCCACACCGGCTGGTACGTACCTGATAGACCATATCCTAAGATGGATACGTGACTGAGCCAGAATCCATTCCGCCCGCGGCACCTACCCCGCGTCGCGTTGTCGTCGCTGAAGACGAATCGTTGATCCGACTCGACATCGTTGAGATCCTCCGTGACAACGGCTTCGAGGTTGTCGGTGAAGCAGGCGACGGTGAGACGGCCGTGGCCCTTGCCACCGAGCTTCGTCCCGACCTTGTCATCATGGACGTCAAGATGCCGCAGCTAGACGGCATCAGCGCCGCCGAGCGAATCAATAAGGCACATATCGCCCCCGTGGTGCTCCTGACCGCGTTCAGCCAAAAAGAACTGGTCGAACGCGCGAGCGAGGCCGGTGCGCTGGCCTACGTGGTGAAGCCATTCACCCCCAACGACCTGCTGCCTGCGATCGAGATTGCACTCAGCCGCTACCAGCAGATCATCACGCTCGAGGCCGAGGTCGGTGACCTGGTCGAGCGTTTCGAGACTCGCAAGCTGGTCGATCGTGCCAAGGGCCTGCTCAACGAGAAGATGGGGCTCACCGAGCCCGAGGCCTTCCGTTGGATTCAGAAGGCATCGATGGATCGCCGCCTGACCATGCAAGATGTGGCGAAGGCGATCATCGAGCAGCTCGCTCCAAAGAAGGACTAGTACGAAAAAAGCGGCCCGCAGATGCGGGCCGCTTTTTTGTTTGCGCTCGGTGCGCGAAGAGCGATGGTGTGAGCTGCGCCCTCTCGTGGGCTACGCCTTCGGACGGTCGCGGAGCATGTTCGTGATGCGGATCGTCGAGCAGCGGCGCCCGGTTTCATCCGTGATCACGATCTCGTGCACGGTGATCGAGCGGCCGAGGTGCACGGGCGTGCAGACGCCGGTGACGAGACCGGAGGTGGCCGAGCCCGTGTGGGTGGCGTTGATGTCGACGCCCACCGCAAACCGGCCGGGGCCGGCGTGCAGACTGGCGCTCATCGATCCAAGCGATTCGCCGAGCACCACGTAGGCGCCGCCGTGCATGATGCCCATCGGCTGTGTATTGCCTTCGACAGGCATGGTGGCAACGGCGCGGTCTACGGTGAGCTCGAGCACTTCGAGGCCCATCTTGTCGCCGAGGCTGCCGCCGCTTCCGCGCTTCTTCGCGGTGTCCGTCGCTTCGGGGCTCGACTGTGCTTCTGCAACGTGATTCGAAACATCGCTGATGATGTCGTTTGCCATGGGATGAACTCCTTAGGGGCGAGCGTCAGTGCCCGCCGGTAGGCTGGTGAGGTGTCGGATTCCGAAAAGCCTACCCTCCTGATCGTTGACGGTCATTCGCTTGCCTACCGTGCGTTTTTCGCGCTTCCGGTCGACAGTTTTCGCACGAGAGATGGCCAGCACACCAACGCGATCCATGGGTTTCTCGCCATGCTCATCAACCTCATCAAGGCGGAGAAGCCCACCCACATCGCGGTGGCGTTCGACATGTCGCGCCAATCGTTCCGCACGCGCGAATATCCCGAATACAAGGGCACCCGCAACGAGACGCCTGTCGAGTTCAAGGGGCAGATTCCGCTGCTGCAAGAAGCGCTTGCCGCAATGAGCATTGTCACGATTCAAAAAGAAGACTTCGAGGCCGACGACATTCTGGCAACCCTCGCCGCGCAGGCCGATGCGGCAGGGTTCACCGTGCTTGTTGTCTCGGGCGACCGCGACACGATCCAGCTTGTGAACGACGACGTCACCCTGCTCTATCCGTCGGTGCAGGGTGTCTCGCAGCTGAAGCGCTACGACCCCGACGCTGTGTTCGAAAAATATGGCGTCCGGCCCGAACAATATCCCGAGATCGCGGCGCTCGTGGGTGAGACCAGCGACAATCTCCCGGGCATCCCAAAGGTCGGCGAGAAGACCGCGGTGAAATGGATCAACCAGTTCGGCTCGCTCGAAGAGATCCTCGCCCACGCCGACGAGATCAAGGGCGTCGTGGGCGCAAACCTGCGCGAGCACCGCGAGAATGCCGAGCGCAATCGCCGGCTCAACCGTCTCATCACCAATGTCGAACTGCCCGTCACACCCGCCGATCTCGCGATGCAACCGATGAACGCGGGCGAGGTCCGTGACATTTTTGCGCGCCTTGAGTTTCGGCAGATGTTGCAGCGAGTGCTCGACCTTGAGGGGATCGACGCGGCGTCGGTGCAGAGCGCCGGGGGCGGGGCATCCGTTACCGTGCCAAGCGTGCAACACCTGCTCGACGAAGAGCTTGAAGCTTGGCTCGCGCGGGCGATGGCGGCAAGCCCGCTCGGGGTGAGCGTCGAGGTCCGCTCGATCGGTGGCGCGATCGTGTCGGCCGGGCTTGCAACAGCGACGGAGGCCGTCGAACTGCCATGGACGATCGGCAGCGTCGACGTCGCGCCGTTCGAGGCGTGGCTTGCCTCCGATTCGCCAAAGATTTTTCATGACGCGAAGCCGCAGGTCCGTGCGCTCAGCCGCGCGGGAGTGCCCCTCGCCGGCCTCGCGTTCGACACTCTGATCGCCGGGTGGCTGCGAAGCCCCACGCTGCCTGACAAGACGCTCGCCGACCTCGTCGACCGTTTTCTTGGCGAGACCCTGCCGCAGGGCGACCCGAATCAACTGCTTCCCGAAACCGAAGAGGTCAGCCCGGCGCTCCACGCCTGGTACGCGCTCCGGGTGGCCGATGCGCTGCGTGACGAGCTCGATGAGGGCTCTCTCAGCGTGCTGGTCGACATCGAGATGCCGACGCTCATGGCGCTTGCCGAGATGGAGCTCGCCGGGGTTTCGGTCTCGCACGAGCAGCTCTCGACCTTTTCGGCCGAGCTCGGCGCCCGCGCCACCGACCTTGCCAGCCGGGCCTACGAGGTGATCGGCCGCGAGGTCAACCTCGGTTCGCCCAAGCAGCTGCAAGAGGTGCTGTTTGACCAGCTCGACATGCCCAAGACTCGTGCGACGAAGACTGGGCATTCGACGGATGCCGCCGAGCTCACCAAGCTGCAAGACACGAACCCGCACCCGTTCCTCGACCTGCTCCTGCAGCACCGCGAGGCGACGAAGCTGCGGCAGATTATTGAGACGCTCGATGCCGCTATCGGCAGCGACGGTCGCATCCACACGACCTATGTGCAGACCGGGAGCACGACGGGGCGTATTTCGAGCACCGATCCCAACCTGCAGAACATTCCGGTACGCACCGAAGAGAGCCGTCGCATTCGCGCGGCATTCCAGGTTGGCACCGGCTACGAGACACTGCTCACTGCCGACTACTCGCAGATCGAAATGCGAATCATGGCGCACCTCTCGGGCGACCCGGGGCTGATCGCGGCGTTCAACGCGGGCGAAGACCTCCACCGCTTTGTGGGTGCCCAGGTTTTCGGCGTCGACGCGGCCGACGTGACATCGGCCATGCGCACCAAGGTGAAGGCAATGTCGTATGGCCTGGTCTACGGCCTGAGCGCCTTCGGCCTCGCCAAGCAGCTGCGCATCGACCAATCCGAAGCAAAATCGCTGATGACCGGCTACTTCGAGCGCTTTGGTGCCGTGCGTGACTACCTGCGCGGTTCGGTCATGCAGGCGAAGGAAGACGGCTACACGACGACGATTTTTGGCCGTCGTCGTCCGTTCCCCGACATCAACAGCACCAACCGGGTGCAGCGCGAAAACGCCGAGCGTGCGGCGCTGAACGCGCCGATCCAGGGCAGCGCGGCCGACATCATGAAGATTGCGCTGCACCGAATCAGCACTGACATCAAAACCGAGGGGCTCCGCTCACGCGTACTCATGCAGATCCACGATGAGCTTGTCGTCGAGGTCGCACCGGGGGAGTGGGACGCGGCGGAACGGATCGTTCGCGAGCAGATGTCGGGCGCCGCGCAGCTCTCAGTGCCGCTCGACGTGCAGCTTGGCCGCGGGGTGAACTGGGACGAAGCGGGGCACTAACGCCACGCCCGGGTGGCGCGCACTGGCAGTGCCCGGTTCACGGTCGTAGGCTCGGACTATGACAGCTACGCAGCGCCCCGCGACCGCGATCGACCACGTCGCCGATGCATGGGTCGACACCTTCGTCCAGTTGATTCCCGAGGTCGGCACGTACATCGGCCGCACCGAACAGAACCACCGGCATAGCGACCAGACGCCCGCTGGCCACGACGCGATTGCCGCGGCGGCGCGGAACACCGTGGCGGCGCTTGCAGAGCTCGAACCGGTCGACGACATCGATGCGGTCACGAAGACCGACCTCACGGCCGAGCTCAACCTCATGCTCGAACAGTACGAAGCGAAGACGCACCTGCGCGACCTTAACGTCATCGAGTCGCCCGCACAGCAGATTCGTTCGGTCTACGACCTCATGCCGACCGACACCGAAGACGACTGGTCGATCATTTCGCGCCGTTTGAGCGCGGTGCCGGCAGCGATCGACGGGTACATCGAGACGCTTCGCGAAGGCATGCGCCAGGGCGTGGTGCCCGCTCGCCGCCAGGTGCTCGAGGTTGTCACGCAGATCGCCCGTTACACCGCCGACGATGGCTTCTTTGCCGCGTTTGCCGCCGAGGCGGCGCCAGCAGACGGTGAGCTTTCGGCCGCACTGCTGGGCGAGTTGGGCCAGCACGCAGACTTGGCGCGCGGCGCATACGACACGCTTGCCAGTTTCATGCAGAACGAGCTTGCGCCGGTCGCGACCGAACAAGACGGTGTGGGTCGCGAGCAGTACGCGCTGGCATCCCGCCGCTTTTTGGGCGCAACGATCGACCTCGATGAGACCTACGAGTGGGGCATTCAGGAGCTCGCCCGGATGGTCGCCGAACAGGAGGCGATTGCGAACGAGATCTTGCCCGGGGCATCCGTCGAAGAAGCAGTCGCGTTTCTCGAGAAAGACCCGTCCCGCAAATTGCAGGGCACCGAAGCGCTCCAGAAGTGGATGCAGGAGACGAGCGACCGCGCGGTCGCTGAGCTGGGTGCGACGCACTTCGACATTCCCGCCGAGATTCGCACGCTCGAGTGCATGATCGCGCCCACGCAGGAGGGCGGCATTTATTACACCGGCCCGAGCGATGACTTCTCGCGCCCCGGCCGCATGTGGTGGTCGGTGCCCGAGGGCGTGACCGAGTTCGACACGTGGCGCGAGCTGACGACGGTGTACCACGAGGGTGTTCCGGGCCACCACCTCCAGATCGGGCAGGGCGTCGCGAATCGCGCGCAGCTCAACAGTTGGCGTCGGCAGCTTGCGGGTTCGTCGGGCCACGCTGAGGGCTGGGCGCTCTACGCGGAGCGCCTGATGCAGCAGCTTGGCTACCTCGACGACCCGGCCGACCGGCTCGGGATGCTTGATGGCCAGCGCATGCGCGCGGCGCGCGTGGTGCTCGACATCGGTGTGCACCTCGGCAAGCCACGCCTCGACGGGCAGGGCATCTGGGACGCGGACTACGCGCTTGAGTTCATGATGCAGAACGTCAACATGCCCGAGGCGTTCGTGCGCTTTGAGGTCAACCGCTATCTCGGGTGGCCGGGCCAAGCACCTTCGTACAAGGTCGGTCAGCGTATTTGGGAGAACGTGCGCGACGAGGTCGAGGCCCGCGAGGGTGCCGACTTCGACATCAAGGCGTTCCACAAGCGCGCACTCGATCTCGGCGGAGTCGGGCTCGACACGCTACGCAGGGCACTGCTCGGATAACCGGCGCCTCACTCGGGAATGTGTGGGCGAGCCGTGCGGTTACATGCGAGTGAATAGAAAGGGGCGCCCCCGATGAGCACCCAGATCAACCCGGCCGACATCCAGCTCGGACTCGACACGTTCGGCGACGTGACTCGCGGAGCCGACGGCGAGTTGCTGTCAGACGCGCAGACGATCCGAAACGTGGTCGACGAAGCCGTGCTGGCCGATGAGGTCGGCCTGGCATTCTTCGGTGTGGGGGAGCACCACCGTCCCGACTTCGCGATCTCGAGCCCCGAGATCGTGTTGGCGGCGGCCGCCGGCCGTACCAAGAACATTCACCTCGGGACCGCGGTGACCGTGCTTTCGAGCGACGATCCGGTGCGCGTGTTCGAGCGTTTCGCGACGCTGGATGCCGTATCCAACGGTCGTGCCGAAGTGATTCTGGGTCGCGGCTCGTTCATCGAATCGTTCCCGCTGTTTGGCTACGATCTGCGTGATTACGAGGTGCTGTTCGAGGAGAAACTCGAGCTCTTCACCCAGTTGCTGACCGAGAAGCCGGTCACGTGGCAGGGGACGACGCGTGCGGCACTCGACGCGGCCGATGTCTACCCGAAGACAGAGCATGGGTTGAAGGCCTGGGTCGGCGTCGGAGGTAGCCCCGAGTCAGTCGTGCGTACCGCTCGGCATGGGCTCGGCCTGATGCTTGCGATTATCGGCGGCCCTTCGCACCGATTCCGGCAGTTTGTAGACCTCTACTACCGGGCGGTCGACTCGTATGAGCGCGAGCCGCTGCCCATCGGCGTGCACTCACCCGGGCACATCGCCGATACCGACGAGCAGGCTCGCGAAGAGGCCTACGCCGGGTTCGAGGCGCTCCACAACACCATCGGCCGAGAGCGGGGCTGGCCTGCGTACACGCGGGCATCGTTCGAGCGTGAGATTGGTCCCGATGGCTCAACGTATGTGGGATCGCCCGAAACCGTGGCGCAGAAAATCGCTGGCACGCTGCGCACGCTGGGCGCGGAGCGCTTCGACATGAAGTTCTCGACCGGCACCCTGTCGCACGAGCACATGATGCGCAGCATCGAGTTGTATGGCACCAAGGTCGCGCCGCGCGTGCGCGAGTTGCTCGGGGAGTAGTTCAGACGGTTTTGTGGCGCCGCCGAAAAAGTGGTGCAACGAATTCCGGTGCGGCGCCCGCAGGCCTCTAAAGTGGAGCGGTGCAAAAGATTCGCTTTGTCGCCATTGGCGACTCATTCACCGAGGGCGTCGGCGACGAGCTCCCGGATGGCCGTCCCCGTGGGTGGGCGGATCTTGTCGCGCAGGGCTGGGCGAACGCCAGCGACGAGCCCATTGACTACGCAAACCTTGCGATTCGCGGGAAGTTGGTGTGGCCCATCGTTAACGAGCAGCTTGAGCGGGCGCTCTCGCTGCAGCCCACACACCTCTCGTTCAATGGCGGTGGCAATGATGTTTTGCGTCCGCGCACGAAGGTGGCGCACATCGTCGATGCATTCGAGCAGGTGATTCATCGGTGCGATGAAGCGGGCGTCAAGCTCATTTTGCTCTCCGGCGCGAACCCGGCACAGCAGCTACCAATGAAGAACATGATCCAGCGCAGGGGCGACGAGCTCTCCCAGGCCGTCGAAGATCACTTTGCCGACCGCGACGACGTGATTCGTGCCTTCAACTGGCCCGACCGCGAACTCGCGACACCGCCATACTGGTCGGAAGACCGCCTGCACATGAACTCACGAGGGCACCACCGTGTCGCGGCGCGCGTGCTGACCGCGCTGGGCTTCGAGCCTGAGCCCGAATGGTGGACGATGCCAGCGCTGCCTGCGGCGGGCCCCCGCGGCTGGGACTACTACCGCGAACACGTTGGCCCGTGGATGAAGCGCCGCATCACCCGCACCTCGTCGGGTGACGGGCTCGACCCGAAGTTCGGCACGTGGCATCGCATGGAGCCCCACGAAGGCGAGTAGGTGCCCGGCGTACGCCGTCTATGCGCCGGCCGGTGCCTCGGGTGGGGCGACGCGCGCGTACTCCGAACCGGTCGGCGTTCGTTCGAGGAGCTCATGGTCGACGAGATATCGGCGAAGTGCCGCGACATCGTTCGTGAACGGTGACAGCGCCGCACCGAGCGCTCGCTCATCGAGCACCGCGCCGAGCGGAACAGCTTTCGCAAGCACGAACTCGAGCAGCGCGACACGTTCGGCAAAGCCCGAGGGGTAGCGATCGATGCGGCCGTGGCGGTCGAGAAAACGTTCTGGGCCTCGTGCCCGAGGTGCTTGGGCGCCGCTCAGCGCGGCGCGGAGCGGTACGTCGGAGGGGCGCGGCTCGCCGGCCGCATCTCTCTCGATGAGCCCGAGTGCCTGGAGCTGCTGCAATGCGCGATCGCGACGGGCTGCGGGCACCGGCGCACTCGCGCTGATGACGGTCTCGGCAAAGATGCGTCGGGCGTCAGCGTTCAGCAGCGCCGCCAGGATTCGGCGCCAATCCGGTGATTCCGGTGGGCCGGCAGATGCTTCAGACGGCATCGCGTGCCTCCTCGGGCTGGTCGGGGCGCCGCACGGTGTAGACAAGCTCGGCGAACTGCCCGTTCTGGGCGATCGACTCGAGGTGTAGCCGATCGGAGGCGAGGTCGCGGGGGAGGAGAGGCCTGCCCGAAGCCAGCGTGACAGGGGCAATCTGCACTCGGAGCTCGTCGAGTAGGCCCGCATCGGCGAATTGTCCGACGAGGTCGCCACCGCCGACGACCCAGACGTCAAGGTCACCAGCGGCCGCCGCAATCTCGGGCCAAGCCTCTCGCACCGACCCTGACGCGAACCGCACCTCGGCGCCGGGAATCTGTGTCAGCCGCCGAGTCGTGAACACCCAGGTTGGCCGCGCGCCATAGAACGCAGGCCATTTTTCGGGATGCTCGGCCAGCCCTTCATGTGCAACGACCCACTCGAAGGTCGTCGAACCCTGCACGATCGCGCCGATATTCGCGATGAACGGCGCGAACGAGTCCTCATCCTGCTGGACGGCAAACAACCACTCGAGCGAGTCGTGGTCGTCGGCAAGAAATCCATTGAGCGTCGTCGCGGTGTAGAAGATGACTCTGGGCATAGAGAAAGGCTAACGCGCCGCTGCGACACTGCGCCGGGCGTCCCCAACGCGGTCTCGCATGCCGCAACTCGCGAAACTTGTTATGGTGCGAACATGTCGAAGATCAAAGAGACGATGAGCTCATGGTTCCGGCGGAGAAAGCCAAAGCCGGTCACGCGAGAAGAAGCCGCCGATATTTCGGACTGGGTCAATGAGGGCGGATCGTTCGACCCGCAAGGGCCCCCTCCCGTTCGCAAGTCCGAGTAGTCAGGCCAGTACTGAAGGAAGCGCGCATGCACGCACGGCCATCATCTGTCGCGCGGATTCGCCCATACGCGGCGGATGATGCCGAAGCGACGCTGGCGGTATTTGTCGCGGCAATTACCGTAACCGCCGCCCCCGATTACTCCGAAGCCCAGGTGCTCGCGTGGGCGCGGCCGGAGGATCGCGACACGGTGACGTGGCATGCGGCGATGATGCGACGCAACAGTTTCGTCGCCGAAGTTGACGGCAACGTGGTGGGCTTCTCCGATGTGCAGAGCGACGGATACATCGACATGATGTTCGTCTCCCCTGAACACGCGCGCCAAGGCGTCGCGGGCGCGCTGCTGCGTGAGGCGCAAGAGCGCGCGGCAGCGCTTGGTGCCACGCGGTTATGGGCGAACGTGAGCGTCACCGCGCGACCGTTCTTCGAAGCGCACGGATTCACGCTCGAGCAGGTGCAGTATCCGAGCATCGGGGGAGTGGTCCTGCGCAACTTCAGGATGAGCCGCGCACGTGCCTAACATGGGGCTATGGGTGTCATCTCCGGTTGGGTGACGATCGTACTCCTCGTCGCGGGTGTGATCGCGGTCGTCGCTGTCGCACTCTCCGTTCATCACCGCAAGCGCAACAGCGCGACGCGCATTGCGACGGCTGGGATGCTCGGCATGGACGACATCTTCCATCCGTCCGCCTCCGAAGCCCGAACAGTCTGGGAGGCCGAGCAAGAACTCCCGATCCCAGCGCCGACACCAGACAAGGGTCGAGGCGTCATCGAGGCGAGCGGGCGCATCGTCATTGAAGTGTCCGCGGACGACGAGCCAACGTAGGGTCGCCCGCCTCTGCGCGCGAGGTGGCGCGGCTCGCGGCGCGCGAGTTGCGCGCCACACCCATAGAGATTTTGCGGTTGCGCGCGTAGCTTTTCACCGCGGGTGTGCTTCGCTGGCCCGCGGCCGCGGCGATGGGAGAACGCAGATGTCCACTGACACACCTCAGCCGCCCAGCAATGTCAAGAGCGCGGCAGGCAAGCAGCACCGGCCCTGGTTCCGTCGCAATGGGGTGGGCGTGGGCTGGCACCCGGCGACTTGGCAGGGGTGGTCGATTCTGCTCCTTTCTGTCGCCGTGATCGTGACGGTCGTGGTGCTGCTCCGGATCGGCGCGCTGTGACGCGGGTTGCGGCATGAGCGCCTTCTTCGCGTGGGTGGCGGGCTCCGGCATTGTGCAAGGGCTGATCATGGGCCTGGCGTTTGGGTACTTGACCGCGGTCGTGGTGTTGAACGCTGTCGCACGCAGCCAGACCACGACGGTTAACGGCTGGAGCTCGATCCGCGGGGCCGGGCAACCCGGCAACGGGATTGTCGTGCGCGCCGCGCTGCAAAAGGCTCTCCCCGTTGTGAACGTCTTCGAAGAGGCCGCCTATTGGACGGCGACCCGCGATGCGGCAGGGGAGTTGTTGCGGGGCGCCCACACCTACTGCCTGCACTTTCCGCCCGGCCAGCTGCCACCACACAGTGCCTTCTGGTCGCTCACCGCGACGGACACCGCCGGTTACATCGTTGCTGGAGCGTCTGGCCGTGCGAGCGTAGACAGCCGCGCCGGCTTGGTGCCGAATGCCGACGGCTCCGTCGACATCCTGCTGCAGGCGTATGAAACAGTGGAGCTGGGCACGAACTGGCTGCCCACACCATCCGGCCGGTTCAAGCTGATGCTGCGTGCCTACCTGCCGGGCCCGGCCATCCTCGATGGTTCCTACCAGCTGCCTTCGGTTGTTGAGCGGCGGCCGTGAACCGTCTCATCCTCAAGCACGGCGTGCTGGTCACCATCGTGATCATGATGATTTTCGCCTGGGTGATCGTCCAGCGACTCGCAAGCGGCGGACCCTCGTCGATCATCCTGCTCGTGTCGGTGGCCGTGCCCGTGTGGGTAGTTGGCACCGCAATCTTCATCTTCTTCTGGCCGCGAATCACCGTCGGTGGGTTCAAACGCATTTTTACGAAGCGGGGGATGGGCGGCGGTCCCATTCCGGTGAACACGCTCTACGCTGTTCCCCTGAGTTCGTCCCAGTCTGCGACTTCTGGCAGCGTGCTGGCTACCGGCACCGATGATGTGCTCTACCTCTGTGGCTGGCTTGATGTGAAGCCCGGCCCGCGGGTGCTGCATGTGCCGGCAATGGAGCATCGCTACTACAGCATTCAGTTCACCGATCCGCGGAGCGGCGCAAACTTTGCCTATGTCGGCACGCGCACCACAGGAAGCGCCGCCGGTGCGTTCTTTCTCAGCGCGCAGGGATGGAACGGCGATACGCCCGCAGGCATGATCCGGATTGATGTACCGCATCACGCGGCACTGCTCATCGGCCGGGTATTCGTCGTCGATGAACGAGATCGGGGCGCGGCGTACGCACTTGCGCGGCAGTTCGAGCTCTCGCCGCCTGACCTCAAAGGCGGAGGGCCGCGGGCCGAGGCATCCTGATCAAACGCGATAATCTCGAACGATGACGGTATTCGGTGGGCTCACGGCACTGCTCGGGATGCTGCTATTCCAACGCGCCCTCGGTATGACGCTGCGTGCAAACCCGTCGACCAAGATCCCGTATTGGCGGAACGCCCAGGTGCGCCCGCTGGGCTCGACTTCGCTGAGAGCGCTCGGTGCGGCGCTGCTGGTGATTGGCGCCGTTCTGCTTGGTACGACCGGCTGGTACTGGCCCTTTTTGCTCGTGCTTGCGGGTCCGGGGGCGGCACTGTTGTCAATCGCGACGCACAACCGGCGGGTCGCGCGAAACGGCTGAGACGAGATTCGCCTCCGCGTCTGAGGTTGGGCGTACGCTGACGATCAAATGGTTCCTGGCAATGAAGCAGGGGGGGACATCATGGCCAAAATCACCCGTAGCGAACGACGGCTCGCACGCGACACGTTGGTGGTCACGGTCTCGACGGTCGTCAGCGTTCTGACACTCGGGGCGGTGATGGCGGCGGAGGCCTTGATCGCTCGCGAGCGGCTGGTGCCCACCCGAATGAGATCGGTGTTTCCGCACAGCGGGGTGTACGGCGCCGAGCGAGCGGGCGCACCGATTCGGTTTGGGGTGATGGGGGACTCGCTCGCTGTCGGTTACGGCGCAAAAGACCCTGACTTCGCACCCGGCGTGCTCTTGGCGAAAGAGTTGTCTGAGGCATCCGGTCGCCCCGTCGACCTGACGAATGTGGCCGAAGTGGGGGCCGAGAGCACCGGCCTGATCACCCAGCTGGTGCGGCTGCACACACTGAGCACGCCAGATGTTGTGCTCATCATCATCGGTGTCAACGACGTCATGCACGGGCGTCGCCTCACAGACTCGCTGATTCCGTTGATGGAGGTGGTGCGCGAGCTGCGGGGGAGAGGCTCCCAAGTCATTGTCGCGACGTGTGCCGACCTGGGTGCCGTGCATCCAATTTTTGAACCGCTGCGGTTTTTCTTGCACTGGTGGTGCCGGCTGCTCGCGACGAGCCAAGCATTCGTGGTGCTCCGCGAAGGCGGCAGATCTGTTTCGCTCGCAGACACGCTCGGCACACTGTTTCGAAAGACCCCAGAGCTGTTCTCCGAGCGTGACCACCTGCATCCATCTGATGAGGGGTACGCAGAGGCGGCGCGCGCCATCTTGCCCAGCTTGTGTGCCGCGGTCGGTGTGGCCGGCGGCAAAGGTCGACCGGCACCGCATCGCGTGTACCACCGGGGCAACCGGCATCCACTTGCGTGGTGGGCATTTCGCGCGTCGCGCATTGCGGGCGCCCGGCTCACCGCGGCAGAAAGCGCAACCGCGATGGACCCACCGGTCGGACGGCTCCGTAGCAAGCCGCCGCACGAACGCCATTCTGCCTAACCTGAAGTATGCAAGAACTCAGTGAGCCGGACGCGAAACGACAGGCAGCTCGCGGGCCGGCGCTGAGAGCCGAAATCGAGCACCTCTCGCCCGGCTATTTTGCGCTCGTCATGGCCACCGGAATCGTCTCGATCGGGCTCGATCTCGGGGGTATCGTCGTGCTGTCTAGGGTGCTGCTTTGGCTCACAGCGGCCTCGTTCGTGGTGCTCTGGGTGCTGTACATCTGGCGGGCGGTCACGCATCGAAGCGCCATGCTGCACGACTTCCGCGATCCCGAAACGGCATTCGCGTACTTCACGGTCGTTGCGGGTACCGATGTGCTCGCGGTCCGGCTGCTGCAAGAAGGCCTGGGGAGCATTGCGGTGCCGCTGCTGTTTTTTGGTGCGGTGTTGTGGTTTGTGTTCGGCTACCTGCTGCCATGGCAGGTATTCATGACTCGCGACGGCAGACCGATCCTGGCGCGCACGAACGGTACCTGGTTCGTCTGGGCAGTGGCGAGCCAGTCGCTCGCAATTGGCATGGCGCAGGTGCAACCCCTTTTTGCTGAGGATGCGGAGTGGATCAGCATCCTCGCCGTGCTGTCGTGGACGGTCGGGGTCGCCATCTATGCCGGCGTCGCGTTGCTCGTCCTGCTGCGCATCATCCACTTCGGCATCACGCCGCGTGAGTTCGAGCCCCCATTTTGGGTGGCGATGGGCGCGATGGCGATCGCGGTGGTCGCCGGCACCAACATCGTCGACATGCAGTCGACCCCGATGATCGATGCGACGCGCACGCTGATCGGCGGGACCATCGTCGTCTTCTGGAGTTTCTGCGTGTGGCTTATTCCGCTGCTCATCGGCGCGGGCGTGTGGCGACACGTGATGCACAAGATTCCGTTGGGCTACGTGGCGGCGCTCTGGTCCATCGTTTTTCCGATCGGGATGTTCGCGGTCGCGTCAATCAACCTCGGGCGGGTCGAATCGTTGCCGCTCGTCGAATCGATCGGCAACATCACGCTCATCATCGCGGTTGTGGTGTGGGCGATTGTGTTTCTCGGGATGCTTCGGCACATCGTCGGCGTGCTGTCACGGACGATTCGCGGGCTGCGTTCATAAGGCGACAGAGTCGGGGAAGCGTTCCGCAATTCTGAACTGACATAATGTGCATTATCAGCAAGCGGTAAGACGCCAGAATCCGCGGCTGCAAACACGGGTTCGGGCGCCGTGCGGATGAAGTGCCGGGTGAATTTCTGGAAACACCGTCGGTGCGACCCGCGGGGTGGCTTCTGCGCGCCGCAAATGTGCCCTAACCTTAGACCGCAACTTCACAGTTGATTCTCAGAAGGGTGAATCATGTCCACTACAAACGCTCCCACTGCGAGCCCCGTCACAAACGGGATTCGCACCGCACTCGGTGTCGGCGGCGTTATCGCCCTCATCGTTGGAATTCTCGTTCTCGTTTGGCCCAACAAGACCGCAATGGTCGTCGCGGCAATCATCGCGATCTACGCCGTCGTCGGCGGACTCGTGTATGCCGGTCTCGGCATCTTCGCCAAGGCAATGGGCGGATGGGCGCGCGTCGGCCACATCGTCCTCGGCCTCGTGTTCATCATCGCCGGCATCCTGGCGTTCACAAACCTCGTCCTCACGACCGCCTGGCTCGCCGTCTTCCTCGGCGTGATGGTGGGAATCATGTGGATCATCGAAGGCATCGTGGCGCTGACCACACTGGGCGACTCGTCATCCAAGGGCTTCTCGATCTTCTTCGCGATCATCAGCATCATCGCCGGTGGCGTCCTCTGCTTCTCCCCGCTCCTGGGCGCCGTTGCGCTCTGGTGGTTGCTGGGAATCGCGCTGGTCGTGCTCGGCATCTTGCAGATCATTCGCGCATTCAGTTTCGGCAAGAAGGCGTAGCCGAAGGCGCGTTATCACCGCGTAAAAACCGCAGGTCAACCCCTGATTTCATAAGAATCTACGGGTTGGCCTGCGGTTTTTTGTGCGGCGTGCGGCAGCTAACCTAGTGCACGGGCAGTCGCCGAGCCCACCAATCGAGCACCGCGGCAAACCGCTGCACGCGGTGGCGTGGCTGTCCGCCCCTGCTGAGCTCATGGTTCTCCCCCGGAAAAATCAGCATCTCGGCATCGACATCCGCGCGCTTGAGCGCCGTGTAATACCGCGTCGCCTGCTCGAGGGGGCAGCGGAAATCAAGCTCCGAGTGCATCACGAGCGTGGGCGTCGTGACGCTTCCGGCGTGGGCCATCGGGCTCTGGGCGGCCATCGCCTCGGGCGACGTCCCCGCATATTCGTCGCCGAAGAACGAGCCGATGTCGCTCGTGCCCTGAAACGACACGGGGTCGAGGAATCCACGTTCAACAATCGCGCCGGCGAACCGGTGATCGTGCGCGATCACCCATGCGGTCATGAAGCCGCCGTATGAACCGCCCATGATGCCGAGGCGCCCAGCGTCAAGCGTCACATCGCTCGCAAGCGCACCCTCAAGAAAATCCAACACGTCGGTGTAATCGACGGTGCCCATAGCGCCGCGGATGCTTCGCCCATGCTCCCGCCCATAGCCGGCAGAGCCGCGCGGGTTGCAGTACACGACGGCGTAGCCGGCATCCACAAGCACCTGCGTCTCATCGAAGACGTGCACGCTGTACTGCGCGAACGGCCCACCGTGAATGTTAAGGATCACCGGGTGCGGCCCCTCCCCTGCGGGCGTCGCGATCCAGCCGTGCACCTCGGCGCCGTCGCGCGCGGTGACGGTGATTTCTCGCGGCGCGACCAAGCCGGTCTCGCGAAGCGCTGCGCCAAAGTTGGTCAGTGTTCGCGGTTCGCTGCCGGCGCCGCCCTCGATGACAACGATCTCGCCAAAGGTCTCGGCATTGGCGATGGTGGCGACGATACGATCGCCCGCAACGCCGTGCCCAAGTACCTCCACGTCGCCACCGAGCACTTCGGTCACCCCTCCGGCACGTGTAACGCGCAAGAGTCGCAGGCGTCCGCGGGTGCGGTCCTGCACGAGCACGTCGTCGCCGATCGCACCGATGTGACTCCCAACCTCGCCGAGGTCATAGAGCTCGGGGTCGGTGATCTGGACGGGTACGCCATCACGCAGCAAGAACAGCGCGACGCCCGGCGCGATGAAGTCGATGCCACCGGCGCCGGCATCCGAGGCCAGCAGCGCAATCGTGCCATCAGGCAGCACGGCAATCTCGTTGACGCTGAGACCCGCGTCGACCGAGAGCACTTCGCGCTCCGCTCCCCCGTCGACCGAAATCGCCACGAGGCGCGCGCGCAAATCGCGCGTACGTGCTTCGATCTCGTCGACGCCCGCGAGCACCTCGGTGCCATCGGCCGTGAAGACGACGCCGCCATAGCTGGCGGTTCCGTGCGTCAGTTGAGTGGATGCCGCCGGCACCCCCTGCGACTCACCGTCGGTGCCCCACTCCCCTGGCAACGCGGGCGCCGCAGCGTACAGCGGCTCTGCGTTCACATCGGGCGCGGGCACCACAAAGACGTGGGCAGGACGGTCGCCGATGTAGCCGACGCCGTTCGCATGCCAGCGGATGCCTGTGATGTGGCGCGGCGCTTCGGCTGCGGCATCCAAACCCTCAATCGAACCGTACCGACCCGGCTCGGGCACGCGAGCGACGTAGGCAAGGCGTTCGCTGTCGGGCGACCACGCAAACTCGCTCACACCGAGCGGCTGGTCGGTGACCTGCACGGGCTCGCTGCCGCCGGCCGCGATCACATGGATCTGCGGCTTATTGGATGTATCACCGCGAAGGAATGCGATCAGCGCACCGTCGGGCGAGAGCGCGGGCGCGCGATCGGCAACGCCACGCGTGAGCCTGCGCGCCGGTGCCCTGCCCTCGAGGTCGAAACGCCAGAGCTGGCCAACGTCAAGGTTTGCCCGCAGATCGGGGCGAGAGACGGCAGCGATCGCAAACGTTCCGTCTGGCGCGACCGCCGGACGAGAGACAGAAACGAGCTTCTCAATATCGGCGGCGCGCATGTTGCTCCTAGCTCGCGAAGTCGGTGATGTCGCCGACGAGGCGGGTGTTGTCTTCGGGAACTGGGTCGACCGCGGCCGCGGCGATTTCGGCTGCGAACTCTGAGACGTTGTAAAGCTTGCCGGCGGCGTCTTTGCGGGCCGAGATGGCACCCGGATTTGCCCGCTCGAGCAGCGTTGCCGTGATCGTGCCCTCGATCATGTCGCCCGAGACGACGGTGAAGCCGATGCCGCGCTCTGCAAGACCCGGGATCCGCTCGCGCAGCGCGTCTTCGCCGGCGCGCTTGCTGAGCGCAACCGGCTCGTACTCGGGCATCGTTGGCGTGGTGCGAATGAAGTGGGCCTGGTGGCTCGTCACAAACACGACGCGCGACCCCTCGCCGAGCAGGGGCAATGCCGCATCGAGCACGTTCAATTGTGCGTCGCGGTTGAGCGTGAGGGCGTAGTCCTCAGCCATGCCGGCTTCCATGCCTCCGGAGGCATTCAAGACAAGAATGTCGAGGCCGCCGTACTCGCCAGCGATGGTGTCGAACATGCCCTTTACAGAGGCGGGGTCGGTGAGATCGGCGCCGGCGACGATCACGCGGCCGCCGAGCTCACGGAGGGTCGTGCCGAGTTTCTCGGCACGCGCGCCCTTGTTGCGGTAGTTCACCACGATGTCTGCGCCGGCTTCGGCGAAGTAGCGGACGGTGTCTGCACCGATGCCGCGGGACGAGCCCGTGACGAGCACGCGCTTGCCGTTGAGTGAGCCGGGGGCGAGGGGGTTTGACACGATAGTGCTCCTGCTTCTGGGTGACTCGCGGTGGCCCGCGACGGCCGCTCGCGCGACCCTTCGAGCCTACCAATTCCGGCGCGGATGGCGTGCCTCGACACCGCGTTGCGGCACACCCTGCGTGCTAGGTTTGGCCCAACAGGAGGTGCACTGTGGAGTTCATCCAAACCATCGAACAGTTCGCATGGATCGGCTGGTTGGTGCTGATCCTGCTCTTTTTCACGATCGAAGCATTGACCCTCGAGTTCACGTTTTTGATGCTCGGTATCGGTGGCATTGCCGGGCTCATCGCAGACCTCTCGGGTGCTCCCATCTGGCTTCAGGCGATCATCGCGGCGCTCACCGCCGCGGTGCTCATCCTGTTCCTCCGACCACCGTTGCTGCGGCGACTTCGCCGCGGTGCAGACCCGGCAAAGTCCAACGTCGCGGCGCTGATCGGCCTCCGCGGGCAGGTGACCAGCACGGTCACCCACCTAGCCGGTCAGGTCAAGCTCAGCAATGGCGACATCTGGACCGCGCGCTCGCGCGAGGCCGACATCGATCCAGGAACACTCATCGCGGTTGCCGCGATCGACGGGGCGACCGCATACGTCACCCCGGTGCAACATCCCTCAAAGGAAGCCGAAACATCATGAATGACAGTTTCATCCCCACGGCGATCGGATGGGTGCTCGCGCTTGCGGTCTTCATCTTCGTGGTGGTCGTTATCGTTCGGTCGATCCGCATCATTCCGCAGGCTGCTGCCGGCGTGGTTGAGCGGCTCGGCCGCTATCACAAGACGCTCGAGCCGGGCCTGAACCTGCTCGTGCCGTTCATCGACCGGGTGCGCCCGCTGATCGACATGCGTGAGCAGGTTGTCTCGTTCCCGCCGCAGCCGGTGATCACCGAAGACAACCTCGTCGTCTCGATCGACACGGTTGTCTACTTTCAGGTGACCGACGCGCGCGCCGCGACCTACGAGATCCGCAACTATCTCGGCGCCGTCGAACAGCTCACCACCACCACGCTTCGCAACGTCGTGGGTGGCCTCAACCTTGAAGAGGCGCTCACGAGCCGCGACGAGATCAACGGACAGCTCCGCATCGTGCTCGATGAGGCGACCGGCAAGTGGGGCATCCGTGTCGGCCGTGTGGAGCTCAAGGCGATTGACCCGCCGCTGTCGATTCAAGACTCAATGGAGAAGCAGATGCGCGCCGAGCGTGACCGTCGTGCACTGATTCTCACCGCCGAGGGCACGAAGCAGTCCGCGATTCTCACGGCGGAGGGCGCCCGACAGGCCGAGATCCTCCGTGCCGAGGGTGACAAGCAGGCCGCTGTCCTGCGCGCCCAGGGTGAAGCAGAAGCGATCGAGACCGTGTTCAACGCGATCCACGTGGGTGGCGTTGACGACAAGCTCCTCGCCTACCAGTACCTCCAGACGCTCCCGAAGATCGCCGACAGCCCCTCCAGCAAGCTCTGGATCGTGCCGAGCGAGCTCACCGAGGCGCTCAAGGGCATCGGCGGGGCGTTCGCCGGGCGGGGCGGACCCGATTTCGGGATCCCGGGCGCACCGGTTGCGACTGGCGCGGCGTCGCCCGTCACGCGCCGTCCGCGTGATGCGTCGGCAGCGGCTGCATCGGCAAGCGCAGCCAGCGCCGAGGCCGAGGCAGCCGCGCGCGCGGCAGCAGGCCTCGCCGAGCAGGCCGGGTCAGCGACGTCGACCCCGCCCGCTCCCCCGCAGCCCGACGCGCCGTAGGCGCGTCACCGGGCATCGAACGTGGTGGGTCAGCAGCATCCATATTTCGTAGGCACGCGGCATCCGCGAGTCCTTGCCCATCGAGGGTTGGTGACAGCGGATGCCGCAGCCCGCGGCATCGCCGAAAACTCCGCGCAAGCGGTGGCCGACGCGGTCGCGGCCGGCGCGGAGTTCGTCGAGTCTGACTGCCACCTCACCCGCGACGGTGTCGTCGTGCTCTTTCACGACGACAACCTGCAGCGCGTGCTCGGCGACCCGCGCACACTTTTGCAGGTCGACGCGTCTGAACTGCGGGCATTGATGGAATCGCGCGGCGGCCTCATCACGCTCGAGGAGGCGCTCGTGCGCTTTCCAAACACGCGCTTCAACATCGATGTGAAGGCCGACACGGCCGTGCAGGCGGTGGGCCCAATCGTCGCTTCACACGCCGAGCGCGTGCTGCTCACGGCATTTTCTGATGCGCGGCGCCGCACGGCGATGGCGGCGATCATGCGGGCGGGCGCGAATCAACGACCCGCGGCATCCCCCGGCACGTTCACCGTCGTGAAGCTGGTGATCGCCGTCTGGCTTCGCGCCCGGTGGCTTGCCGCCCGTACCCTTCGTGGGATCGATGCAGTGCAGATTCCCGAGCGCCAGGGTCGCCTACGGGTGCTGTCGCCACGGCTGATCGCAATGGCACACGAGCTCGGCATCGAGGTGCACGTATGGACCGTGAACGAGAGCGATGACATGCGCCGTCTTCTCGATGCCGGGGTCGACGGCATCGTCACCGATCGTGCCGATGTTGCACTTCAGGTCGTCGCGGAACGCAAATAACGACATATACATCACGGAATTAGCACCGCGCCTGAGTATTGCCTGAGAGTTCAAGCGCTGGGTGCACCTTTCGGATGATCCACACAGGCGGCAACGTTATACCTGGATACGACTGAGAGGAGCCATAACATGGCAGATCGCAGCCTTCGAGGTATGCGACTCGGCGCCCAGAGCCTACAGAGCGAAGATGGCGTCGTGTTTAGTGAGCGTGCAGAGCACCAGTACACCTGCACCGTGTGTGATCGAGTGACGACGGTGACGTTTGCCGCCGACGCCGAGGCACCGGAAGCATGGGAATGCCGCACCTGCGGCGAGGAATCCGCGCTCACGATTAACAACGCTCCCGTGGTCATTGACCACAGTGGCGACAAGGTTGCCCGCACGCACTGGGACATGCTCCTTGAGCGTCGCACCCGTGAAGAGCTCCAGGAGCTCCTCGATGAGCGACTTGAATTCTTGCGCGCCCGTCGTGGCACCTCAACGAAGCAGAAGATCGGGGCCTAAGCACCCTTTCTCTGAACGTCGACAACCGATCTGGTTGTCGACGTTCGTTGTTTCTGGGAGCGGGTGAGCGCGGGCAGTGCTGGCTCAGGGTCGCTTGGCCCGCCGGGCCACCACGCCCGCCCGCAGGCCCCCCACCAGCAGGCCACCGAGCGCGCCGAGTGCCAGCACCCCCGGAACCCATCCCCCGAGCACCACGGCCGGCGTGAGCCCCTCCCGGAGCTCGACCTCGGTGACCATCGAACCCGCAACATCGGCTGCAAGTGCGTCGAGCGTCGAGCCATCAGGTGCGATCACCTGGCTCGCGCCCACCGTCGAGCTGTTGACGACCGAGCGGCCCGTCTCGATTGCGCGCATGCGCGCGATGGCGAGTTGCTGCTGATTCTCATCCGTGCCGCGGAAGTCGGCGTTGTTGGTCTGGAAGAGGAACACCTGCGCCCCCTCGCGGGCGCCCTCCCACACGAGGTCGTCGTAGATCACGTCGAAGCAGATGGCGAGGCCAGCGAGGGTGCCGTTGATGTCGAACACCGGCGTATTGGTGCCGGGCGTGTAGTCGCGCCCGATCATGCCAATCAGCTCTGGGGCAAGCGCCGCGAAGAAGTCGCGGTTTGGCACGTACTCGCCAAATGGCACGGGGTTGCGCTTGTCGTAGATCGGCACCGTGTCGGCGGTCGTGCCGTCGTCCCACAGCATTGACGTGTTGAAGTACTCGTCGCCGCGGTTGGTGATGGCGTTCAGGAGGATGGGCGCATCCAGCTGCCGCGAAAGCGAATCGAGGGCACGCGCCACCGAGGCGTCGCGGAGCGGATCGATGTCGACGCTCCCCTCGGGCCACACCAGCACGTCAATGCCCTTCGTCTCGCGCAGAGGCGCGGTGGCGGCAAGCTGTGCAAGCAGCACGTCGCCGGGCCGGCGCTGATCGAAATAGCCGGCTGGGCCGTTGCCCTGCACCGTGGCGACCGTGAAGCTGCCGGCGGGGGTCGTAGCCCACTGCGGGATGAGGAGGGCGACGACCAGCGCACCCAGCGCGGGCATCGCCGAGAGTGCGCCCACGCGCAAGCTTCGCCATGCCCGCATACGGGCCCACTCGATCGCCGAGGCGATGATCGCCACGATCACGAATGAGAGCCCGGAGACCCCGATCCACGACGCGAGTTCGGCAAGCGGGCTCTCCGACTGGCTGAGGCCCACGCGACCCCAGGGGAACCCGCCATACGGAAACATGCCGGCGATGGTTTCGCGGGTCACCCAAATGGCCGCGACGAGGGCGGGCAGGGCGATGAGGCGCACCGCGGGGGTGGGGCGAGGCATCCATCGATACGCCAGCGCGATCCCCACCGCACCGAACGCGAAAATGAGTGCTTCGAGTACCCCGAGCGCGACCCAAGGGACGGGCCCGAGGTAGCGGGCAACGAACGCGAGGTGAATCAAGAAGAACGAGAGGCCCCCGGCGACGCCGACAAGGACGCTCCCCCAGACGCTCCGGCCGATGAGGGCGAGCAGCATGAGCGCGACCCCCGGAAAGATCAGGGGCCAGACGCCGATATCAGGAAACGCGAGGTCGCTGATCAGACCGGATGCCACGGCCGCAAGCAGCGCGAACGACATCGGCATGAACGGCCGGCGTCGCCGCGACGCGCCGGGGCTCGGCGTGTGAGGCGCGGGCTCGGGCGCCGGCTCGTCGGGCGCGCCAGCCGCGCGCACCGCACCAGCCGGCAGGTCGGTCATGCCGTGGAGTACGCCACGATGCCGCGGCGTACCGATTCGAGCGCCTGGCGCGCGGTGCGGCCGAGTTCGCCGTCGCCGACGATCGAGAGCTGATCGAGCAGGTCGATCGTCTGCTTCGTCACGCGCACGAAGTCGCCGGCAGCCATGTCTGCCTCGCTCAGCACCCGATCGAGCGTGGCGCCGCGAGACCACGACTGCATTGCCCGGGCGAGCCCGGGTGCGAGTGGTTCGGAGCCGGGGAGTCGGCTGTCACGTTCGAGGTCGTCGAGACGCGCCCACAGGTCTCCGGTTGCTTCGAGCGCCGCGCGGAACTTGCCGCGGGGAATGCCGTGCTCGCCGACGCCATCGTCACGGCGGGGTTCGTAGACCATGCAGCTTGCGAGGGCGGCGAGGCTGGCGGCATCCAAATCGTCCCAGAGTCCGAGGCGCAGCGACTCGGCAACGAGCAGGTCGCGTTCGCCGTAGATACGGCGCATCGTGCGGCCGGCGTCGGTGAGCGTTGCCTCGCCATGTTCGTCGACGCGCACGTAGTCGAGCGAGCGCAAGACATCGAGTACGCGGTCGAAGATGCGCGCGACCGTGCCGGTACGCGTGTCGATCTGGCGGCGGAGCTTGTCGGTTTCGCGGCGTAGCTTCCAGTACCGCTCGGCCCAGCGAGCGTGCTGTTCGCGGTCGGGGCATTTGTCGCACGCGTGGCGCGAGAGGCGCTTGCGAAGCGAGGTGATCTGCGCGAGGCGCGCGTCATGCGTGGCCCGGGAGGCCGTCACGTCGCGCCGGTTCAGCTTCTCGAGGTCGCTGAGCTCGCGGCGCATGCCCGAGTACTCGGCAAAGTCGCCGAGATGGCAGGTCATCGACTTGGTGTAGCCCTCGAGCGAGGTCTCTTGCTCGTGCACGCGCCGCGCGAGGCCAACAACCGCGCGATCGGCCTGAAATTGCGCAAACGACGACTCGAGAATCTGGCGTGCCCGCGCCCTGCCGAACTGGTCAATGAGGTTGACCGCCATGTTGTACGTGGGCCGAAAGCTCGAGTTGAGCGGGTACGTGCGCTTTGAGGCGAGGGATGCCACGGCCTCGGCGTCGAGCGAATCGTGCCAAAGAATGACGGCATGGCCCTCAACGTCGATGCCGCGCCGGCCTGCGCGCCCGGTGAGCTGGGTGTACTCCCCCGGCGTGATCGGAACGCGGGCCTCGCCATTGAACTTTTCGAGCTTCTCCAGCACGACGGTGCGCGCTGGCATGTTGATGCCGAGCGCGAGCGTCTCGGTCGCGAACACGGCCTTGACGAGCTTGCGCTGGAAGAGCTCTTCGACGACCTCTTTGAACGCGGGCAGCATGCCCGCGTGGTGTGCGGCGATGCCCCGTTCGAGGTTGTCGCGCCACTCCCAATAACCAAGCACGGCGAGGTCTTCGTCGCGCAGTGTGCGGCACCGGTCGTCGACGATGGCACGAATCTCGTCGCGTTCTTCGGCCGTGGTCAGGCGAAGACCCGAGCGGCGCACCTGTTGCACCGCCGCCTCGCACCCGACGCGCGAAAAGATAAAGAAGATCGCGGGCAACAGGTTGTTGCGGTCGAGCAGGTCGACAACGTGGGCGCGATCGACGCGGGCCGGTCGCGAGGCCGGCGGGCGATGCCCGTATTGCCCGCCACCGCGGCCACCGCGGCCACCTGAACGGCCGCCGTGCCCGCCCCGGTCGCCGCCTCCGCCGCCTTGTCGCTGTCGCAACAGGTCACGGTTGACTGTCGAGGTCTTGTGCGAGTCGAAGAGCGGCACCAGCTCGCCGCGGAGGTACACGTGCTGGTCGAGCGGCACGGGCCGCACCTCAGAAACCACGACTTCGGTGTCGCCGCGCACCTCCTGGAGCCAATCGCCGAACTCTTCGGCGTTCGACACGGTCGCGCTCAGCGACACGAGCTTCACGCTCGACGGCAGGTGAATCAGCACCTCTTCCCACACCGCACCGCGGAAGCGGTCGGCGAGGTAGTGCACCTCGTCCATGATCACAAAGCGCAACTCGTTCAGCGCGGGTGAGTCGGCGTAGAGCATGTTGCGCAGCACCTCGGTCGTCATGACCACGATGCGGGCGTTGCCGTTGATGTTCGTGTCACCGGTCAGCAGCCCCACCTGATCGGCGCCGTAGACCTCGCCGAGCTCGTGAAACTTCTGATTGCTCAGCGCCTTGATCGGCGTCGTATAGAACACCTTGTCGCGGGTCGTCGTCATCGCGAGGTGGACGGCGAACTCCCCCACAATCGTCTTGCCGGCACCCGTGGGCGCGGCGACCAGAACGCTGCGGCCCTCTTCGAGCGCGTGGCATCCCTCGATCTGAAACGGGTCGAGATCAAACCGTTGCATCGCCGAAAAGGCGACGGTCTTGGGATGCCGCTGCACCGCGCGCGCGGCGGCAAACCGCTCTGCGGGGGTCGCTGCATCAGCCTCGGTCACGCCAGCCCTCCAAGCACGGGGTCTTTCGCGCGCCGCTTCGCGACCTGCCGGTCGTGCAGTATTGCGACGAGTACGGCGGCGAAATAGAGCACGATCATCGGGACCGCGAGCATGAACATCGACACGACGTCGGCGGCCGGGGTGGCCATCGCCGTGAAGAGCGTGATCGTGAGGATCGCCCAGCGCCAGGCCTTGAGGATCGCCTTGCCCGTCATCATGCCCGCAAAATTGAGCAGCACGAGCGCGACGGGCAACACGAACGCCACGCCAAGCACCAGGAGGAGCTTGAAGATGAAGTCGTAGTACTCCTTGTAATTGAAAAAGTTCACGCCGCCCTCTGGCACAAACCTCGACATCAACTCAATGATGTTGGGCATGACGAACCAGCCGGCAGCACAGCCCGCAAAAAACAGCGGAATCGCGGCGCAGAGAAAGCCGACCGTGTACTTGACCTCTTTGCGCGTGAGGCCAGGCATGATGAATGCCCACACCTGGTACAACAGCATCGGCGCGGCGATGAACACGCCGATCGAGAAGGCCATGCGCAGGCGGAAGTCGAATCCTGCCGTGATCGTGCCGAAGTTGAGCAGCGCGCTGTTCGGGATGCCGCGGCGATCCGCGATCTCACGGATGGGCTCAGTCAGCAGATGGATGATCGGGTCGGCGATGAAAAACGCGATGATCATGCCGACAACAAGTGCGGCAGCCGAAATCAGAAATCTTCGGCGGAGTTCAAGGAGGTGAGCGCCGAGCGACATGCGCCGCTCGCGACTCTTGCCACTCCGGACGGTTACCCGGTTGGCATCGGCGGTGGTCACCGCTTGCTATGCCGAAGGATCGGTGGTGCGCCGTACCGGCGCGGCGTCTGCAGACGGGCCGCTCTCAGCGCCAGGCTCGACGGCGGTCGAGGAAGCGACACCGTTTGCCGCGGCATCCGTCGTGTCGTCGTTCTTCATTGCCTTCATCTCGCCCTTGAAGACACGAGCCGACTGGCCCATGCTCTTCGCGAGCGCGGGCAACTTGGCTGCGCCGAACAAGAGGAGGATGACGACGAGGATGATCAGCAGGTGCCATCCTTGGAATGCGTTGCCAAACATTTTCTCTCCGTCGTGTCGCGGTCTGAGCTTCTAGTGTAACCCGCAATGATCGCGCCCACCTGTATGTCAGGTGTAACGGGCAAGACCCGCCTCGGCCCACTCGGCGATCACCCTCCGCGCTTCGGCAGGCGTGTCAACCACGAGCTGCCCGCCCAGGCGTGCCGCAAGGCGCTTGAGACTGTGCAGGTGCGCCACGCGCACGATCGCGGTGGCGGTGGCCTTGTTCGTCGTCACTGTGGCGCCATCGAGATACGCGCCAAGCAGCGGCGCGAGGCTCTCGTTGTAGTGCACGGTCACTGTGACATCGTGATCGGAGGGCTGGAACATCGTGACCGCCGCCTGCTCGTGGGTGGCCGAGGGCGCGTCGGTGACCAGGAGGTTTGTGATGCGATCGAAGAGGAACGTGCGCTCGGCCTGGCGGTTGTGGCACCAGGCCCGCAGGTACCACGCGGTGTCATTCGAGAACACGCGCACCGGGTCGACAGTACGGCGCTCAACCTGACCGTCGAGGGGGCGGTAATCGAACGTCAGCGTCACGCCGCGCTCGAGCGCATCGGCGATGCTCGCCTGCAGTGCATCGACCTGCCCGACCGTGATCGCAAGCTCGGCCGGCGCGGCGGACGCCCCCTGCGCGAGCTTCTCGACCAGATTGGCGACCTTGCTCCGTTCGCTGACACCCGGGATCCCGCTCGACGCGAGGAGCCCAGCGATGAGCGCCGACGCCTCGCGCGAGGTGAACTTCGGTGTGCGGTCGATTGCCACATGGCTCAGCAACACGATCTCTTCGCGTTGCTCCAGGGCATCCCAATCGATGTCGAAGAGGTCGTTGTGCATGTAGAAGCCGCCGTCGCCGGGCACGCCCGAGACCGCAATGACCTCGACGCTGCGGCGCATCTCGGCCGGTGAGACGCCGAAGTCGGCGGCCGCATCGGTGATCGAGACCTCACCCTTTTCGATGAGGTACGGAACAAGGGTCAGCATCAGCACGAGGCGATCGCCCGCGAGAAGTGGACGCCTGCTGACGCTCATGCCCGCGCCTCCTCGGTGTGGGCCGCGCGAACACGGGTGAGCCGGGCGATGACGAGGTCGCGCAGGTGCTCGGGGCTTCGCACCACGACCTCGGGCCCAAAAGATGCGAGTTCATCGGCCAGCACGTGCGCGTCAACGAACGGCAATCGTAGGGCGTCACCGTTGATCGTGCCGCGGCGCGCGAGCCGCAGCGCCGCTTCTGTTCCCGGCGTCACTTCAATGAGCGCAATCTGCCGCGCCGCGAGCTCATCGAGGGCAGCGCGTGCACGGGATGCCGCACCCTCGCGTCGCTCTGCAGGAAAAGGTGTGTCGGTGATCGTGACCGCACCGGCGATGCGAGAAAGCAAGAATGTGCGCTCGCCATCGCGGGTGTGGTCATAGCCAAACAGGTGCCAGCGGCCCTCGTATTCGAGCAGGGCATGCGGTTCGACGGTACGCAGGCGCGCACGGTCTTCACCGGGGCGGAGGTAATTGAAGGTCACCACGAGTGCCTTCTCGTTTGCGACCTGGAGTGCGGGAAATGCGAGATCCCGAAGGTTGATACGCGGCGCGTACCCCAGGATCGGCTCGTCGACGTCGATACCGAGCGAACGAATTTTCATCAGGGCGCTCTGCGCGGCACCCGAGAGCGAGCCCTGGCTCCACACGGCTGCCGCAACGTTGAGCATTGCGATTTCGGCTGGTGAGAAGGTGATGTCGTCGGGGAGCTCGTACTCGGTTTTCGGAATCGTGTAGCGCGACTCGTGGTTGTTGTCGGGATCGTCGATTGCCCCGAGCGTGAGAATCGGGATGCCCGCTTCACGGAGGTCTTGTTTGTCGCGCTCGAACATCTTCTCGAGCGCACGGCGGTCACCACCGGCTCGCTCGGCATAACCCTGGACGCTCCCAAGGATCTGTTCTTTGCTGAGCCCATTGGGCGTTGCGACAAGCGCGAGCACCAGATTGAGTTGGCGCTCTTCTGGGCGCACGATCACTGCAGACACGCGCCCATCCTAGAGGCCGATTCAGCCGATCCCGAGGATGTCGACCACGAACACGAGCGTTGCGCCGGCCGGAATCTTGCCGCTCGCCTGGTCGCCGTACCCGAGCTCGGGGGGAATGACGGCAAGCACCTGCGAGCCAACGGTCTGCCCCTCGAGCGCCTGCGCGAAGCCGGGAATGATGCCATCGAGCGACATGGCGCGCGCGGGACCACCCCAGGACGAGTCGAAGACCTCTTTCTCGTTCCAGGTCAGGCCCGTGTACTGCACGAAGACGGTGTCGCCCGTCTGCACGACATCGCCGTCGCCACGCTTCAGCGTCTCGACCACCAAATCGGCAGGCGGCTCGCCAAACGGAACCGTCACGCCGGGCTGGCCATCCTCGGCGCGCACCACGCTCGGCAGGCCGTGGCCCGTCACGAGCTGATCTTTACCGTCGGCCTTCGAGCGCATGACGGTGCGAACGTCGACCACCGCCACGACGGTCTCTCCGGGTGCGATGCCGAGCCCTGCCATGCCCTGGCCGAACGCGATGTCGTCAGACGCCATCGCCACGATCACTCGCGAGCCCTCGGTTGCACACATCAGGCCCTTTTCAAGGCCCTGGAAGGTCTGGCCCCAGGTCGAGAGCGCGATCGGCTCGGCCGCATTCTCGTCACCGAACGCGGTGGTCACGAGCCGCTCGCCGCTGCTCCCGCTGTAGAGCGCCATGTCGAGCTGCGTCAGTTGGTTCGCGTCGTCAAGCACGCGACCGGTGCCCGGAGTCACCACGCTGTGGGCCGTTTCGGCTGTGAACAGCGGGCTGTACATCGTCACGTCAGGTGCCGTACCCGGCTCTCCTTCGACGGTGATGAGCTCTGTGACGTCGGGATTCGTGACCGCGAGGCTCTCGCAGCCGGCACCGAATGGGACGGGCGTAGCACCCGAGCAACCAGAGAGGACAAGGGCCGAGGTGCCGAGGACGGCAAAAAGAAGTGGGAGCTTGCGCACGATTGTCAGTCTATGGCACCGGATGCATCGGCCCCGGTGTTCCCCGCCGAGTCGGCCTCGTTCGTCGCCCACTTGGCGGCCTTCTGCGCGTCGCGCACCCGCTTGCGAAGGTTCTTGTCGCTGATGGTGCGATCGCCCACGGCACCCGGCGTCCAGAGTTCGACATCCTGATCGCCATAGCTCGTCTTCGACGCCCGGCGCTTCACCTCGGGCAGCACTGCGCCCGGAGCGAGCCGGCGCGCGGTGATGAGAAAGCCCGTGTGCGCGATCATGCGGTGGTCGGGGCGCACAGCGAGGCCCTCGACGTGCCAGCCGCGCACCATCGTCTCGTTCGAGATGGGATTCGTGAACAACCCCGTGCCGCGAATGAACTCGGCGACGCGCGAGAGCTGCGTGACGGTCGCAACGTAGCAAAGCACCACGCCACCCGGCTTCAACGCGTCTGCGACCGCCTCGATGCAGTCCCACGGCGCGAGCATGTCGAGCACCACCCGGTCGACCGAACCAGGGGCCACGGCATCCGGCAATGACTCGACCAGGTCGCCAACCGTCACGCTCCAGGTATCGGGCGCATGCCCGAAGAACGTTGAGATATTTGCCTGCGCAACGTCGGCGAATTCGGCGCGCCGCTCGAATGAGTGCAGGCGCCCGGCCGGACCGATTGCGCGAAGCAGCCAGAGCGAGAGCGCACCCGAGCCGACGCCGGCCTCGACGACGACCGCGCCGGGGAAGATGTCGGCCTGCGCCACGATCTGCGCGGCGTCTTTCGGGTAAATGATTGCCGCGCCGCGGGGCATCGACATCACGAAGTCGTTGAGCAGCGGCCGGAGCGCCAGGTAGTCGTGCCCTGCGCTGTTCTGCACCACCGAGCCGTCGGGCAGACCGATGAGCGCATCGTGCGCGAGCACTCCATTGTGGGTGTGCAACTCTTTGCCGGGCAGGAGCGTGACCGTGTGCATCTTGCCCTTCGGGCCGGTCAGCTGCGCGCGGTCGCCGATGCGAAATGGCCCGCTCGGCTGCGGATCGATGGATGCCTCGGGTGCGGGCGTGGATTCGGGCACGGTACTCACTTCTGTTCGTCGTTCTTCGCGTCGTCCGCGGGGTGTGCGGCGCTGGCGCGCGTCTGGGTTTCGGCCCGCTTCGCCGTGAAATCGGCGAGGAGCTCGGATAGATCCGCAGCCGTGCGGCCCGCAAGCGTCGGCCACTGCGCGTGGGCGTGGGTGCCCTCGAGCGACACCATGTGCGAGACGCCGAGCGTCGCGGCGCCGGAGGCGACGGCAGAACGCATGCCGTTCGGGGAATCTTCGATCGCGACGCACTGCGCGATGTCGACGTTCAGCAGCTCTGCCGCACGCAGATACGGGTCTGGAAACGGCTTCGGCCGCGGCACGTCATCGCCGCCCAGCACGAGGTCAAAAGCGTCGAAATCGATCAGATCGACGATTCCGACGGCCATCGTGCGCATTGACATCGTGACAAGTGCGGTGGGGATGCCGGCATCCCGAACCGATCGCAACAACTCGAGCGCGCCCGGGCGAAAGATTGGCCCCTCTTCGGCGACGCGACTCATGACGCCCTCGGTCAGATGGTCGATGATCTCGCGCACACCCATGCGGACGCCAGCTTCTTGAAACACGCGCGCCGCGTCTTCGAGCCCGCTCCCGACCAGTTGCATCGCCTGCTCGTGGCTCCAAGAGCCACCAAACTCGGTGACGAGCGCGGCCTCGGCCGCCAGCCAATACGGCTCGGTGTCGACGATCGTGCCGTCCATGTCCCAAAGAACCGCCTGTGGCGCAAGTAAAGTCACTCGCCCAGCCTACCGACGCCGGCGCGCGTCACTCAGGTGACGGTGTCGGTAGGACGGCCTATTCTTGATGGAACGCCACGAGTGGGCAGGATAGGGGCGAGATGGACGGGTTGGGTCGCAGGGTTCTGGTCGTCGCATTTGACGGTTGGAACGACGCAGGAGAAGCGGCATCCGCGGCACTGCGCGTGATTCGTGACGCGCAACCGTACGAGCCGGTCTTTTCTGTCGACCCCGAACTCTATTTCGATTACCAGTACAACCGGCCAACAATTGGCATGGATGCCGAGGGTCAGCGGGTGCTCACGTGGCCCGAGGCGACCGTCCTCCGCCCGCAGCGACGCGTGCGTGGCACCCAGCTCTGGCAGCTGATGGGCGCAGAGCCCTCACGTGCATGGAAGTCGTTTGCCCACGAACTGATTGACGTGGCGCTGCGTGAAGACATCACGGGCATCGTGTCGCTCGGTTCGATGCTCGCCGACGCGCCGCACACCAGGCCGATTCGGGTCCAAGCGGGGAGCGAGAATGAGGTGCTTCGCGACGCGATGGACTTCGAGCGCAGCACCTACGAGGGCCCGGTGGGCATCCTCAGCGTATTGAACGCTGCGGCCGAAAAGGTTGGGATCCCGACGGCGTCGCTCTGGGCGAGCGTGCCCCACTACGTGGCAGGCCACTCCCCCTCGCCGAAGGCAACCCTCGCGCTCCTCGATCGTCTCGAAGACCTCACCGGCGCGCAGCTTCCGCGTGGCGACCTCGCCACTGAATCGACCGCGTGGGAAGCAACGATTAACGCTGCCGCCGAAGACGACGACGAGATGTCTGAGTACATTCGGCAGCTCGAACGCACCCGCGACATGGTCGACTCTCCCGAGGCATCCGGCGACGGCATTGCGCAGGCCTTCGAACGCTACCTGCGCCGCGACGGCGACGGGCCCGGCAAACCGGGCCGCGACGGCACTCCCAGGCGCTAAGCGCGTCGTCGCAGGGCGCTCAGCGTCATCGCCGAACCGGTGGGTACGCTGGGCGGGCGCTTCAGCCCGGTGGGTGCTCTACCGCGCGTCCTACGGCTGGAGCACGCCAACCGCCAGCAGCACGATGAGCACGATGCCGAGGGCGATGCGGTAGACCACGAACGGCATGAAGCTGCGCTTCTTGATGTATTCCATCAGGAAGGCAATGACCGCGAGGCCGACGCCGAATGCGACCACGGTCGCCACGCCAGTTTCGAACAGGCTGTAGACGCCCGGCTCTTTGAAGCTCGTGAGCAGTTCGTAGAACCCGCTGCCGAAGACCGCGGGTACCGCGAGCAAGAACGCGTATTCAGCGGCGGCGGGCCGGCGATAGCCGAGCGCGAGGCCCACCGTCGTCGTCGCGCCGGAACGCGAGACGCCCGGAATGAGTGCGAGTGCCTGAGCAAAGCCGAGGGTGATGCCGTGCGGGTACGTGAGCTGGGTCAGCTCACGATTGCGCTTACCGAACCTGTCAGCGAGGCCGAGGAGGATGCCGAACACGATGAGCATGATCGCGACGACCCAGAGGCTGCGGAACGTGGTGCGGATCACGTCTTGCAGCAAGAAGCCGAGTATGCCGATCGGGATCGTCCCCACAATAATGAGCCAGCCCATGCGGGCATCCGGATCGTTGCGGGGCACCCGGCCAAAGAGCGAACGCCACCACTGCGCGATGACCCGCCCGATCGTCTTCGCAAAATAGACCAGCACTGCAAGCTCGGTGCCGATCTGCGTGATCGCGGTGAATGTCGCCCCGGGGTCTGTTGCCGACGGGAGAAACTCACCCAGGATGCGGAGGTGGGCGCTCGATGAGATCGGCAAGAACTCGGTGAGCCCCTGCACCAAGCCGAGGATGATCGCTTCGATCAAGTGCATTCGGGCATCCTTCGTTCGTCAGACTTGCAGCATCCAATGATGCCGGAAATTTGATCAGTACGTGCGCAGGAGGTCGGTGAGCACCTTTTGCCCGAAGACGAGCGCATCAACGGGCACACGCTCGTCGACACCGTGGAACATCCCCGTGAAGTCGAGGTCGGCGGGGAGCCGGAGCGGTGCGAAGCCGTAGCCCGCGATGCCCAATCGGCTGAGGGCCTTGTTATCGGTGCCGCCGCCCATCAGGTACGGGATGACCGGCACGCCCGGGTCGTGCGCACCGAGCGCGCCGACCATTGCCTGCACAAGCTCGCCCGCGAACGGCACCTCGAGCCCGATGTCTTGGTGCACGATTTCGATCGTGATGTCGTCGCCGACGATGCCCTGGATGTCGGCGAGGGCTACGTCTTCGGTGCCCGGGATCACGCGCACATCGATCAGCGCTTCGGCCGTGTCGGGGATGACGTTGTGCTTGTAGCCCGCGGCGAGGACCGTGGGGTTCGTCGTCGTGCGCAGTGTCGAGCGGATGAATCCCTCGGCGGCGCCGGTGTGGCCAGCAATCTCGTCTGGGTCGGTGCTGTCGGTCTCGGCGAGGGCCGACAAGCCCTCGAGGAGCTCGCGCGTTGTGTCGGTCAGGGCGATGGGCCACTCGGTGCGTCCGAGCGCGACGACGGCTTCTGCCAGCCGCGTCACTGCGTTGTTGGGCTGCAGACGCGAGCCATGGCCCGCGGGCCCGGTGGCGCGCAGGCGGATCCACAGCAGTGCCTTCTCGCCTACCTGCAAGAGGTAGGCCCGCCGGTCGTCGACCATGATCGAATACCCGCCGACCTCACTGATCGCCTCGGTCGCGCCGGCGAACCACTCGGGGCGGTGCGTGACTACGAGCTGCGATCCCTCGCTGCCTCCCGCCTCCTCGTCGGCGAACATCACGACGATGATGTCGCGCTCAGGCTGCTCGCCCGCGCGAAGCAACTCGGCAATCGACGTCAAAATCATCGCGTTCATGTTTTTCATGTCAACCGCGCCGCGACCCCACAGCACACCGTCTTTGATGATCCCGGCGAACGGGTCTACGCTCCATGCTTCGGCAATGGCGGGCACGACGTCGAGATGGCCATGCAACACGAGCGCCGGCTTATCGGGATTGCGTCCCGGTACGCGGGCCATGACGTTGGTGCGGCGCGGGATCGGCTCGTAGAACTCGGGCGTGAGCCCCAATGATGTGAGGTACTCCCCCACATACTCCGCGGCCTCGCGTTCACCGTTCGCTTTGCCCTCCCCATAGTTGGAGGTGTCAAAGCGAATCAGGTCGGCGGCAACGCGCGCAACCTCGGGCAGATTCTCGTCGGCAGTGTTGGGCATGACAGTCACGCTACCCGGTACGCAGACACCAATGTTGGCTGACGGCATACCCGTCGCGCGTACTTCACGAAGGCGATTCCGGATGCCGCCACGCGGCGTCATTCCCAACTCCGGGATGACCGAACACGCCGCGACCGGCTCGGTTTTTAGGTGGCGATTAAACGTGGTAACGTCTTACCTCGGCAGGGAAACAAACTGCCAAGCGAGTGAAAACTCAAAACCTGCGCGGGTGGCGGAATTGGTAGACGCGCTAGCTTGAGGTGCTAGTGCCCTTATTGGGCGTGGGGGTTCAAGTCCCCCTTCGCGCACAGGTAAGAAAGGCCCTGATCAGAGCAATCTGATCAGGGCCTTTCGCATTCCGGGCACCGGTGCGCACCTGCGTGTCGCGCCTCCGGCCCTACCCGGCGCTCTAGCCCGGCGAGAGGGTTCCGCGGCGAAGTCATGCACAAACAATGAGTTGCGATCGCGCACGATATCCTTATTCAATGCCCCCAAGACCTTCCCTTTCTCGGGCGCAATCTCCGTGGTTTCTGACCTCGGCTCCCCCGGCATTAGACGGACTGACGCCAAGGCCACGCCTTCTGGCACGGCTTGACGAGATGACCGCTCGCACAGGGGTCGCGATCGTCGCCGGCCCTGCGGGCTATGGCAAGACAGTGCTGCTCAGCGCCTGGGCGCGTGCACGCGAAGACGCGACCGCGTGGCTCGCGCTCACGCCCCACGACGATGAGCTGCGCGTGCTGCACGGCATCCTCGCCGCCCTCGAGCTGCTCTCGGATGCGGTCTCGGATGCGGGCTCGGGTGACGCCGCTCCCGGCACCTTGATTGAATTCGAGCCGTCGCTCGGCGCGCGAGACACCATCGCCCACATCGTGACGGTGGTTGCCGGCTTCCTGCGGCCGGTCGTGATCGTCATCGACGACGCGCACCACGCCGGTGCGCTCCTTGGTGCACGCGTCATCGATCCCCTCATCGCGCTCACACGCGGTCGACTGCAGTTCGTCGTCGCCGGACGACCCGAAATTCTCGGGTGGCACGCGAAGCTCGCCGCCGCGCATCCGCACGCCGTGCTCATGCCTCACGAACTCGCGCTCACCCTTGAAGAACTGACGGCGGATGCCGCGGCGCGAGGACTCACGCTTCATCCTGACGTCGCGGCGGAGCGGTGGTCGGCGACCGGCGGTTGGCCCCTCGCGCTGCACCTTCACGAATTTGCCGCGCGAGGCGGGCATGGCGATGCAATGCTGCAGGAAAGACTGCTCGTCGACTTTGTGGCTGCGCACGTGTTGCCACCGCTGTCGTCGTCGCTCCGCGAGTTTGTGCTTGCAGCGACCACGGTTGACCGCCTCGACCCGGGGATCGCCGCCGCGCTGAGTGGCCGCGACGATGCTGAGGCGCTGCTCGAAGAATGCGTGCGGTCGGGGTTATTTCTTGTGCCCGGCGACGCGCGCTCGAACACCACGTATCGGTGGCACCCGGTGTTTGCCCGGGCATGCCGAAAGATCGTTTCGCGGGCGAGCGTCAGCAAGACTCGCAACCTCAACGCCATCGCCGCACGCGAGCTCGCATCGGACTGCCCGACCGAAGCGCTGGCGCATGCCGTGCTTGCGGGCGACGCCGAGCTCACACATTCCCTGATCCAATCGACCTGGATCCGCGTCATCATCGACTCCGGGGCCGGTCCGCTGCTGATGAGCTGCCTGTCGTTGCCCGAGGCGTCGGCCCAAGACCCCGAGGTGCTGCTGATTCGTGCGGCCTGCCTCAATCTTCTCGGTGACCGCTCGGGTGCCCGGCTCTTGTTCGAAAACGCGCTGACCCTCGGCGGAAGCGATGCGGGCTTCGAGTCGACGCGCGCATTCGCGGCGCTCTTTGTCTTGGACGAACCCGATCAGCTCGCCCGAGCTGCCGACGACGCAGCGCACTGCCTGTCGCTGGGCGTTGGCAGTCAAGCAACCTACGCCTACCGGTTCTTTCTGCTCGGGTGGACCCGGCTCCGGCTCCGCCGGGACTTCACCGAGGCATCCCGCCTCTTGCGCACCGCGTGGGACGAAGCGCGCCTCTGGCGTCGCGAAACCCTCAGACACCGCGCCGGTTCGAACCTCCTATTCGCGCTAACCTATGCCGGGCGATTCGCCGAGGCCGAACGGTTGCTCGATGACGAGCTCGTGGCCAACGCCGCTGACGGAGAGTGGGGGCACTACGACGGGGGTATCGGGCTGTTTGCGCTCGGCGTCGCCGCATTCTGGCAGGGCCGCTTTGACGAGGCATCCGACGCGTTCAACGCGCTGGTCGCCACCGGCGGGCACCCGGAATCGTATTCAGCGCTCGGGCGGGTGTATCTCACGTTCATGGCGGCCATACGAGGCAACCCGCGCGAGCTCTACGACGCCCGCGCGCACCTCGACGGCATCGGTCACGCCGACACCCACGGCGTGCCCTGGCCCGCCTACCGCGGCCTCGTCCATGCCACGCTCCTGCTCGCTGACGGCGATCGTGAGCGGACGCTCGCTGTCGTTCGGCAATTTCGAACGACAGCGAACGTGCCAACCCTCCGCGTCGTGGGCGCCGAACTCGCGCGGCGCGCTGGCGATTCTGCGCTTGCGATGGAACTGCTCGCGCAATTGAGCATCGATGAGCGCGCCGTCTCGTATGTCGCGCTAGCCGCGGAGACGACCGCGGCGCTTGTCGCCCACGCACACGGTGATTCACAGCGCGCCCATCGGCACATCGGTCGTGCGCTCGACGCCGCAACGTCGGAGGGAGTGATCCTGCCGTTCATCTCGTCCGAGCCGGCTTTGCATGCACTGCTCGCCGATCATGCGGTCGCAGGCTCCCCGCACGCGGTGTTCATCGCCGCGCGCCTCGCCGAACATGAAACCAGCGCGGGTGGCGATGCCGTCGGTGCCGGCTTGTCGAGCCGCGAACGCGAGGTACTCGGCTATCTGCGAACGGCCCTGACGGCGGGCGAGATTGCCGCTGCCCTGTTTGTTTCGGTCAACACTGTGCGCACCCACCAGCGATCGATCTATCGCAAGCTCGGTGTCGGCACGCGGCGTGCCGCCGTGCAAACACGCCGGTAGCGGTGGGCCAATCGGTACCAAGCTGGCGGCGCGCTTAGTCCCGCCATGGCACTCGTACGTCGCCGCCAGCCTCTTCCGAGAGCCGCTCCCCCATCTGTACGAAGCTGGGCTGCTTCACGAAACCACCCGCAAACAGAGCCTGGCCTTGGGCGAAGTCTTGCGCATGACGGATCGACTCTTCCGGCGCGAAACCGAAGACAGCGGCGAGCTCAGCGAGATCTCGTGGCGCATTCACTCGCATAAGACCCAGGTTGTCGCACTGCGAGAGCACATTGGGATGGATCTTGGTCGGGCGTTGCGTTGAGAGAAACAGCCACATGCCAAACTTGCGGCCCTCCGCGGCGATCTGAATCAACCGCTCGGTCAGGGCGCGTTCGACGGCGGTGGCAGGCTCCGGCGAACAAAGGTTGTGGGCTTCGTCGATCACAACCAGAATCGGGAATCGCTCTTCGCGGCGCGCCCACAGGTGATCCAGCGTCGCAAGTGCGGCCACCCGGGACTCGGCGGGAATCGCGAATCCACCGAGGTCGAGGACCGTTGCCCGTGGACGCTCGTCAATGACATCGAGCACCGAGGATGTACCCCACGACCAGACATCCCAGTCGAGCACCTGGAGATTCTCCATGCGGCCCCCTCAGCGCCACCCGAGCGAAACACGCGCAAGTCGAGTTCAGCCCAGCGCGCGGCATCCGCTTCGCTCGCGTTCGGACGCATCTCGGGGAGCCGCACAAAATCGGCGTTGGGGTCGAGAACCAGGATCGGGAGTTCGGTGTGCAGGAGCAATTGTTCGGGCACGACCCCGAGTGCGTACGTCTTGCCACTGCCGCTTTGCCCGCACCAGAATGTGTGCCGGTTGAACTTGGTGGCGTCGAGCACGGCCGGTACTCCGGGCGATCCGAGCATCTCGCCAATGATCAGTTCCGCCATTGCATCCCTCCGCGCATGTGTCCGCCTCGCCAGCCTGCCCGCTTCATACCCAAAGGCAAACGCGAATCATCCGTCGAGGATGATGCGGAACACGCACGATTTCCAGGATGATGATGTCATGACCACTCTGCCTGCTCTAGTCACGTTCGAGAATTTTGCACGCGTTGAGAGCGAGCGGATGTTTGCTGGAATCGCGGCCGCGGCCGGTTCGTCGAACGTCTGGAACCACTTCCGTGGCCCCACCCCGGTCGAAGAGCAAACCGTCATCCGCATGAACCGCGACACGCTGTACAGCGCGGCAATCATCGACGTATCGCAGGGCGCGACGGTCACGATTCCTGAAGCCAGCGGCCGGTATATCTCAATGATGCTGGTCAACCAGGATCACTACATCAACCGAGTGCTCCACGCCGCGGGCACGTACGAGCTGACCGCCGAAGAGCTCGGCAGCGACTTCGTCCTCGCGGCGGCGCGCATCCTTGTCGATCCCGAGAATGCCGACGACGTTGCGGTGGTCAACGCCCTGCAGGACGGGCTCAGCCTGACGTCGGCCGCGGCGGGCCAATTTGCACCGGCGCCCTTCGACGTCGAGTCGTTCACTGAGACGCGCGATGCGGTGCTCACACTTTCGAAGGGACTGAGTGGGCTCGAAGGCTGTTTCGGGCCCCGCGAAGCGGTTGACCCGCTTCGTCACCTGCTCGGAACCGCATCGGGCTGGGGCGGGCTCCCCGAGGCTGAGGCGTCGTACATCAACGTTGAGCCGGGACTTCCCGTTGGTGAATACACGCTCACCGTTGGGGACGTTCCGGTAGACGGCTTCTGGTCGATCTCGCTCTACAACGCCGATGGATACTTCGAACCGAACGAGTTTGGTATCTACAGCGTCAACAGCGTGACGGGCATCCGCGACGCGGATGGCTCGATCACGGTTCGATTTGGTGGAGATCCCGCGGCCCCGAACTTCCTCCCGCTGACCGAGGGCTGGAACTATCTCGTGCGGTTGTACCGCCCGCGCGCTGAAATCCTTGAGGGACGCTGGTCGTTCCCCGCGATCAACGCCTAGTCATTTCGCACGACCCACATCCATGCCCCAGATCGCCAGACGCCCTTTCGGCGGCGACGGGTTTTGAAAGAGGAACACAGCATTGTTTGACGTCATCGGTTCGACTCTGACCAACGCGGTCGCCATCGCGATTAGCCCCATCCCGATCATTGCCGTGATCCTCATGCTGATGTCGCCACGGGCGCTCCGTTTGGGCTTCGGATTCCTTGTGGGCTGGCTCGTCGGGATCCTCGTGGCGACCACGGTGTTCTCGCTGCTCGCCGATGCGGTTACCGCTGCTGACCCGACCGCGTCGAAGCCGATCCTGGGCGTTGTCCAGATCGTGCTCGGTGCGGGCCTACTCTTTCTCGGCTGGCGGCAGTGGCGCTCACGGCCGGCCCCGGGTGTCACGCCAGAGCTGCCGGCCTGGATGTCAAAAATCGACAGCATGGGCGTGTTGGCGGCCGTCGGACTCGCGTTCGCCCTGGCGGCGCTCAATCCAAAAAACCTCCTCGTTGAGGCGGCCGCCGGCACAACCATCGGACGCGCATCGCTTGACACGGGCGCGCTCGTCGTCGCGATCATCGTGTTTAGCGTGATCGCCGCGCTGACCGTGCTCATCCCCGTCCTCTTTGCTGCATTTGCGCCGCAGACCGCAGCCAAGGCACTGACAAGTGTGCGTGCGTGGCTTACCGCGAACAACGCGGTCATCATGACCGTGCTCTTCGTCGTGCTCGGCGCGAACGTCATCGGCAAGGGCATCGGCGCGTTCTAGCCCCGAAGCCCGATTTCACCCCCTTCACCCCTCTCAAAGGACCACCACGCGCATGACCACCACACCAGACGATCTCGTCACCGCCTACATGTTCGGCTTCCCGCTCGTGTTCAACCTCGATCAGGTGACGCGTTACGAAACGACCGGTGTTGGCAAGAACCCCGCGGCGGCTTGGAATACGTTCAGCCACGCGCGCACCCTCGCCGACCACAACGACACGTTCGTCACGATCAACAACGACACGCTCTATTCGATGGCGCAGCTTGACCTGAGCGTGGGACCGATCCTGCTCTCGGTACCAGCCACGGCCGGCCGCTACTTCGTCTTGCAGTTCGTCAGCGCCTGGACCGACAACTTCGCATACATCGGGCACCGCGCCACGGGAAGCGACGCCGCGCAGTTCCTGCTCGTTCCTCACGACTGGGCTGGCGATGCGCCGGCCGCGACCACTGTGGTGCGCGTGCCGACCCGGATCGCATCAATTGTCGGACGCTGGGCGGTGTCGGGCGATGACGATCTGCCCGAGGTCCACGCGCTTCAGGATGCGACCACGCTCGCGCCGCTCGATGCGACGGCGGTTCCGAAGGGGCTCCCCCATCCCGCCGAAGAAGCAAGCGAAGCCGGGGACTTCTGGGCGAAGTACCTTACCTGGAGCCGCGAGTTCCCGCCGGCGCCCCGCGACGAGGCTCTGCAGGCGGCCAACGTCGCGGCATTGAGCGCTGACACGCCGGAGGGCGCTGCGACGCGCGAGAGCGGCTACCTTGCAGCAAAGGCCACGCTCGAGGGCGTGCTCGCCTCCGGCGGTGGAAACGCGATCGTCAACGGCTGGAACCTCGCGTATCACTCGTTCGACTACAACCTCGACTACTTCGAAGTCGGGTCAGAGAACGACCCAGAATTCATCATCGCCGACCCGCAGCGCCGCCTCGTGCAGCGTGCGGGGGCGGCGCTTGGGGGTCTCTGGGGCAATCAGTCGTTCGAAGCGGCCTACACGGCCACGTATGTCGACGAACTGGGCGAACCCATTTCGGGTGCCCACACGTACACGTTGCACCTTGACCCCACCCCCACTGTGGGTGCCTTCTGGTCGTTGACGATGTATGACGTGCCCAACTACTACCTCGTTGCGAACCCGATCAAGCGCTACTCGATCGGCGACCGCACACCCGGAATCCAATACGAGGCAGACGGCTCCCTCGTCATCACGATGTCGCGGGAAGAACCGGCCGACCCGCGCGCCCGTGCCAACTGGCTCCCAACCCCGGAGGGTGATTTCCGACCCGTGCTGCGCATGTACGAGCCGGCGCGCGAGGTCATCGACCAGTCGTACGTCATCCCGGCCATCACGCGAACTGATCGCTAGCAGGCTCTACGCGCATTGCCGCGTGCGTTGTGCACGCGGCAATGCGGCTCACGGCGCGAACTGACCCAAGAAATCGGCGAGGTGCCCCTCGTAGGTTTCGGGGTCAACGTTCCAGCTCTGGATGTGCCCTGCGTCGGCGACAGGGACATAACGCGCACCCGGGAGGGCATTCGCGAACGATTCGCTCTCCGCCGGCGGGACCAGCGGATCGGCGAGTCCCTGAAAAAGCAGGATCGGCAGGTGCTCGAATGCCGCGGTCTGGTCGAGTTCGTCGAGCATCGCGAGGCTGATGTCTCCGCGCCATTCGACCGCGGCCTGCAGCGGGGTTGTCAAGAAGCCGAGATGCAGGCGTTCCGCCTGCCCTTGCAAGACGCCAGCCCAGTTGAGGACCGGGGCATCCAACACCATCCCGACGACGCGCTCTGCGTGCGGTGACTGGTGCATGAACTGCGTCACGATGCTGCCGCCCATCGAATCGCCGTACAGCACGAACGAGGTTGCACCCTGCGTGAGTGCATAGTCGGCGGCGGCCTCGAGGTCGCGCCATTCGGTCTGGCCGAGCGCGATGAGGCCGCTCGGGCTTGCTGGCGCGCCCACGTCGTTTCGGTACGTGATGAGCAATGTGGGCAGTTCGGCGTCGACGATGGTCGGCAGCGGGCGAAGGCCGCTCTCGCGCTGCCCGTCGATGCCATGCACGAACAAGACCCAGGTAGAGCCGGTGCCGGGGACCTGCCATGCGGGCATCGCGCCGAGCTCGCCGTCGACGGCGACGTTGCTGAAGTCGATGCCCAGCGACACCTTCGGGTCACGCGTGTGAATGTTGGGGTTCAGTTGTACCTCAGTGCCCGCGCTCAGCCGACCGATCACGTTCGAGATGGGTCGCGTCACGGTCTTGGCTGTGCTTGTGAGCACCGGGCCAATAACCGCTGATCCGGTCTGTTCACCGTCGGCACCATCCCACACCAGGCCATACGTGCCAACGCGGGTAGCGGCATCCGTTCGCGAAAGCGTGATCTCGTTGTCGTCGACGGCGATCACCTTGCCGAGCGCGGTCACCATGCCGTGGTGCGGCGTCAGCAACACCTGCGTGCCGCCGAAGACGATGCCGCCCGTGGCTAAGACCAGGACAAGGGCGACCGAGCCCAGCACGATCCAGGGCCAGCGGCGACGACGTTTACGCGTGGAAGCATGCATCCATCGACAGTATCGAGACGGCCATGCCGGCGCCGAATGTGACGGACGGGCGGACTGTTAGCCCATCGACACGCCGAAGAGCAGGCCGAGTGCATAGGTCACCGCGGCGGCGCCGAACCCGATTGCAAGCTGGCGCAGCGCCCGGCGGAGCGGCGGCCCGCCCGAAAGGAGGCCGACCGTGGCGCCCGTGGCAAGGAGCGCGATTCCGACGAGGATGAGCGCGATGATGACGGCGGTGACGCCGGTGAGTCCGAAGATCCACGGCAAGACGGGAATGATCGCGCCGCACGCGAAGAACATGAAGCTCGAAAGCGCGGCGCCCCACGCGCTGCCGACGACCTCACCATGGTCACCGCGCTGGCCTGAAATGACGGCGCCCGAGCCGGGCACCTGCGCCGATGCCAGCACGTCGCGGGCCTGTGCGAGCGCCTCGTCTGGGGCGACACCGCGGCTGCGATAGACCAGGGCGAGCTCGTTGGCATCGAGGTTGAGGTCGGGCAAGACGTCGTCGGCGAAGGCGCTGGGCTCAGTGGCATCCAAAAGCTCGCGTTGTGAACGCACTGAGACGAACTCGCCGGCGCCCATCGAAAGCGCACCGGCAAGCAGGCCCGCAATGCCGCTGAACAGCACGAACTGTGGTGCGACGCCGGTCGCGCCAACGCCCATCACAAGTGCGAGGTTGCTGACAAGGCCGTCATTCGCGCCAAAGACTGCGGCGCGAAACGTGCCGGAAAGACGACGGCGCCCGCGCGCCGCAATGCCGCGGACGACCTCGTGGTGGATCCGTTCGTCGGCCGCCATAGCCGGGGTCGCCGCGGGATCGCTGCTGTAGGGCGAGCGCGCCTCGGCGTTCTGGGCGAGGGCGAGCACGAAGATCGAGCCAAAGTTGCGCGCCAAGAACCCGAGCATGCGACTGCGGGCCGACGCACGTGGCAAGCGCGCGGGCTCACCGCCAAGCAGTTCGAGCCAGTGTGCTTCGTGGCGCTGCTCCGCCTCGGCGAGGGCAAGCAAAATCTCGCGCTCCTCGCCGTCGCGCCGCTTCGCGAGCGAACGGTAGACATCGGCTTCGGCGCGTTCGCTGACGAGATAGCGCGCCCACTGGCGACGTTCGGCGTGCGTGCCCACGGGCATGTTCGGCTGCGCGGGCGCAGATGACGTACTCAGGGTGTCCTCCGGAATTGTCGTGCGGCGAATATTCGCGGCAAGATACGGGGTGGATGCTTCCGCCCACCGCACTCGCAATTTCAACCGTAGTGACGGGCCCGAACTGAATCACCGTGGGGGCTCGGATTGGCAGGTTTTCGGCTGTCCGAAGGGTGCGGCGTGCCGCGGTGTCGCCCTACTGCCGGACGCGCGCGCGAAGGACTTCGATGCGCGACTGCAACTGCGCCACCGTCGCGTGCGACACCGCCGGCCCGCCGCACACGCGGCGCAACTCGGCGTGCACCAGGCCGTGCGCCTCGCCGCTCTGGCGCGAATACAGGCCGACCAGGCTGTTGAGCAGCTGGCGCTGCTCCTTGAGCGTGCGGTGCAGGGGGGCCGGCAGCGTGGAGGCGGGCTCGCCCGCGCCGGGCGCAGCGGTCGCTTGCGCCTCGCGCGTGTGGCGGTGACGGGTCTGGCGTGCCTGGCGCTGCATCAGCAACTCGTGCACGTGCTCGGGTTCGAGCAGACCCGGGATCCCAATAAACTCGTGCTCTTCTTCGGTGCCAGGCTGGGCCAGCTCGCCAAACTCTTTGCCGTCGAACAGCACGCGATCGAAGTGGGCGACCGACCCGAGCGCTTGGTAGGTGAACTCCTGCGTGAGCGCGTCGGAGGCCTTGTCTTCGCGCTCCGCGGCATCCATCGCGTCTTCGTCAAGCGACCATTCGTCTTCGCCCGTTGGGTCGCGATCGAGGGCGTGATCGCGCTCACGCTCCATCTCGTTGGCGAGGGCGAGCAGCTGCGGCACGTTGGGCACGAAAATGCTTGCCGTCTCGCCACGACGTCGGGCCCGCACAAAGCGACCGATCGCCTGCGCAAAAAACAATGGGGTCGACGCCGACGTTGCATAGACGCCCACCGAGAGACGCGGCACGTCAACGCCCTCCGACACCATGCGCACCGCCACCATCCACCGGCTGGTGCTGTTCGCGAAGGTTTCAATGCGACCGGATGCCTCAGCCTCATCCGAAAGCACCACGGTCGGCATCTCACCGGTCAGGCCCTCGAGAATCGTCGCGTAGGCCCGAGCCGCCGTCTGGTCGGTCGCGATCACCAGCCCGCCCGCATCGGGAATCTGCTGGCGCACCTCTTCGAGGCGGCGATCCGCGGAGCGCAGCACCGCCGGAATCCAGTCGCCCTCGGGGTTCAGGGCGGTGCGCCACGCCTGCGCGTTGACGTCTTTTGTGTTGTCTTGGCCAAGATGCGCTTCCATCTCGTCGCCGGTCGTCGTGCGCCAGCGCATGTGCCCCGCGTAGACCATGAAGATGACGGGCCGCACGACGCCATCGGCGAGGGCGCGGCCATAGCCGTAGTTGTAGTCGGTGCGCGAGAGGCGGATGCCCTTGTCGTCGGGCAGGTATTCGACGAACGGAATCGGCGCGGTGTCGCTCCGAAACGGCGTGCCCGAGAGCAACAGCCGGCGCGTGGCGCGGCCATACGAATCGCGAATCGCGTCACCCCAGCTGAGCGCATCGCCGCCGTGGTGCACCTCGTCGAGAACCACGAGGGTGCGCGCCTCTTCGGTGATCCGTTGGTGCACTGAAGCCTTCGCGGCGACCTGCGCATAGGTCACGACGACCCCGTGGTACTGCCGGGAGGGCGCCCAGTGCTTGTTCGTGAAGTTCGGGTCGAGCCGGATCGAGACGCGCGCAGCGGCATCAGCCCACTGCGTCTTCAGGTGCTCGGTGGGCGCAACGACCACGATCCGATCGATCACGCCGCGACGGATGAGCTCGGTCGCGAGCCGGAGCGCGAACGTGGTCTTGCCCGCGCCCGGGGTCGCGGAAGCGAGGAAGTCGCGGGGGCCGGTGCCCTCGCCCTCGGCGAAGTACACATCGAGCGCTTCTGCCTGCCAGGCGCGCAGGCGTTGCGCGGTGCCCCATGGGGCTCGCTGAGGGTACGACGGCGAGAGTTGCTCGGCCGCGAAGCTGCCCAGGTGCGGGCCCGGGGGTGCGGTCGGTTCGGTGTCGGGAGTCTCGTTTGCCAACCCATTCACCGCCGACTCACCCATTTCGTACACGATGGTCAAGCCTAACCGAGGCCCCTGACATTGCCGTGCCCGCTCTTGCTAGCCTCGAGGGGCGTCACAAGCGCAAACGAAAGGATCCCTCGCATGTCGAGTCCCCATGACGAAGAAACAGCAGATCAGAAGATGGATGCCCCACCCCCGGCATCCCCAGATCTGCACCCATGGCGGCGCTACGTCGCGCTCGGTGATTCGTTTACTGAGGGTGTCGGCGATCCTGAGCCCTCGCTGCCCGGCGGCAATCGGGGCTGGGCAGACCGTGTAGCCGAGGTGCTGAGTCAAAGTGCGCCCGACTTTGCGTACGCGAACCTCGCAGTGCGCGGCAAGCTCATCGAGCAGATCATGGCCGAGCAGCTCGACACGGCCGTTGCGCTCAAGCCGGATCTGGTGACGATCTCGGCCGGTGGCAACGACGTGATCCGGCCCGGGACCGATCCCGACGCGATCGCGTTGCGATTTGAGGATGCGATCGCGCGGCTCAGCGGGTCGGGGGCCACGGTGGTCGTATTCACCGGTGTCGATGTCGGATTCTCGCCGGTGTTTCGACGCCTGCGCGGCAAAGTCGCGATTTACAACGAAAACGTGCGGGCGATCGCCGAGAAATATGATGCGATCGTCGCCGACATGTGGGCGCTCAAAGAGGTGCAGGACTCGAGGTTCTGGGCCGATGACCGGCTGCACCCCAACGCGCTCGGGCACCACGAGATCGCGCGAATGGTTTTGCGCGGCCTCAACGTCGATGCCGGGCTTCGCCCGTTGCAACCAGGGCCGCTCCCCCTCACCACCTGGCGTCAGGCTCGCACCGAAGACCTCGTCTGGGCGCGCGAGTTTCTCGTGCCCTGGGTGCTGCGGCGCATCCGTCATGAGTCGTCTGGCGACGCGATCACGGCGAAGCGGCCCGAGCCGGGCCCCTTCGGGGTGTTGCCCGGGACCACGTCCGGGGACGCGGGGTAGCGACGACCTGTCCGAAGAATTTCTGGAGCCTGTGCAACACTTCGGGGCGTGCCGGCCATTTCCTCTGTGAAGGCGCAACACCCGCCTTCGGTGAAGAATTGGAGGCACCATGCAGAAGCCAACCGTTGACGAGCTGCTCAAAGGCAGCGCACGCGGTTACGAAGCGTCTCCCTCGACGGTCGCCGCGCTCCACGCGGTCGTTACGGACGCGCGCCGCCCCGCGAGCCGGGTGCGCAAACCACGGCGAGCACTTTGGCTTATCCCGGGGGCAATGCTGGCCGTCGGTGCGCTCACGGCTGGCGCGGTGTTCGTCGACGATCTGCTTCGCGCAGACCTACCGATCGCGGTCGAGTACACCACCGACACGGGTGTCGCCGTTTCGTGCACAGCCCAGATCGAAGGCGGCTCACTCTTCGCACCCCGATCGGCCACGGTGGTCGAGTACTACGAAACCCATAACTTCGACGACGTCGGCCAGCGCATCTACAACTACGCACAGGTACTCACCGGCGAACAGGCGGCCGGTCCAGACACGCTGCCGGCCTCCTCAGAGTGGATCCCAGAAGGCGAGTTTCTGGCCGACCACGACGCGTTCAACTTCTCCCTCGTGTCGTTCCTTCTCACAGACACGCTCGTCGAGCTCAACATCAGCGGGAGCGGCGGCGCAGAGTTGACGAGCGACTGCACTGGGCAGCTCCGGTGACCACGATCGTGCCGCAGAGGCCGCTCACGGAAGGCACTGCCGACATAGCGCAGGCATTCAAGGATGCGGCGCCCGCGTTGCTCGGCTTTTTCATCAGGCGGGTGACTCCGGAGGAGGACGCCGCGGATCTCGTCAGCGAGACGTTCCTTGCAGCGTGGAAAAGCTCGAAGCGCGAAGGTATCGCTCCAGAGTCAATCAAACCGTGGCTGTTCGGAATCGCCCGGAATGTGCTTTCGCAGCACCGCCGCGGCGGGCGTCGCCGCGTGGCTCTCGGCGACCGGCTGCGGGCGAACATCACCACAGACCTGACCGCTGACCTCGACGGTGCCGCCTCGGGGCTCGCTCCAGACCTGGCAGCACACGTCCGCCAGCTCATCTCAGCGCTGCCTGCAGTAGACCAGGAGATCATCACGCTCGTCTACTGGGAAGGCTTCACCCAGGAAGAAGTCGCGACCATCCTCGGCAAGCGGGCAGCGACCGTGCGCAGCCGGCTCTCGCGCGCACGATCGGTGCTGGCCGGCCAGCTCTCCGAATAGCTTCACCGTCTGCGTCGGTCATTGTCCGAGCGCTTGATGGCGACTCGACGTGCGACCTTCCAACTTCTTCGACGTGCTGCGGCTCGTCGCCGCGGCGATGGTCGTGGTCGGACACTCGTGGTCGCTGCTCGGCATCCCCGGCGTGCCGACGCTGGGCGGCGTCACGATTCACCACCTCGGGGTCTACATCTTCTTCTCGATCAGTGGATATCTCCTCAGCGTGAGCTGGGCTCGCTCCCCCAGACCTGCCGTCTTCATGATCCGGAGGTGCCTGAGGATTTTCCCGGCGCTGATCCTGGTTGTGCTGGTGACGGTGTTCGTTGTTGGCCCGCTGCTGACGGTGTTTCCCGCAGCCGGCTACTGGGGCTCGGGCCAGACGTGGCAATACCTGTTGAACATGACGCTGTTCGCGCAGTACGACCTACCGGGACTGTTCTTAGAGAATGACCAGCGGGCTGTGAACGGCTCGCTGTGGAGCCTGGGGCCCGAGTTCTGTTGCTACCTCGTGATCGTGTTGCTCGGCATCGTGGGCGCACGTTTCAGTTTCATCACCCGAGCAGTGCTGGCAGCGGGGCTGCTGAGCACCACGATCTTGCTGCCGATCGAGCGCCCGCTCCGGATTACCGCGATCGCCGTGGTGTTCTTATTAGTGGGGTCACTGCTCGCGAAGGTGCGGGCGCCCGAGCGCTTGCCCTGTGGCCGGGGCTGGCCGGAATGGCCGCCCTGCTCTTCATCGACGGCGACCAAGGCTTGATCGCCGCGAGCCTTGTCGTGCCGTACTCGGTGGTCGCCGTGGGATCGCGCACCAATGGCGTGGCAAGGATGGTGCGTCGAGCGGGTGATCCGTCGTACGGAATGTACTTGTGGGCGTTCCCGATCCAGCAGGCGCTGATCGCACTGTGGGGGCCATTACCCCTGGGCTGGAACATCATCGTCGTGCTGGTGCTGTCGACCGCGGCGGGCTACGCCTCGTGGCATCTGCTGGAGAAGCACGCGATCGAGTTGGGCGGACGACTCTCAGCGGCGCTGCCCCGCGCTAGCGCCGTAGCGCCCACAACGCGACGGCGCTGGCAGAGGCAACGTTGAGCGAGTCGACGCCGTGCAGCATCGGGATCGAGACGATACTGTCGGCGGCCGCAAGGGCTCGCTTGCTGAGGCCATCGCCCTCGGCGCCCATGAGCAGGGCGACCCGCTCGGGTGGGTCCGCGGCGAACACATCGAGCGAGACGGCGTCATTGGCAAGCGCGAACGCGGCGATGTGGAATCCCGCCTCTTCAAAAATGGGGCGCGCCTCGTGCCATTCGGGCAGGCGGGTCCACGGCACCTGCAACACGGTGCCCATGCTCACCCGCACGCTACGGCGATAGAGCGGATCGGCACAGCGTGGCGTCACGAAGACGGCGTCGGCGCCGAGCCCCGCGACCGAACGGAAGATTGCACCCACGTTGGTGTGGTCGACGATGTCTTCGAGCACGACCACGCGCCGGGCAGTATGCAGCAACTCGCGCGGGTCTGCGAGCACCGGTCGCTGCATCGAGGCGAGCGCGCCGCGGTGCACGTCGAACCCTGTGATCGCCTCGATACTCTCGGCCGGCGCGACGTAGACGGGCACGTCGGGATGCGCTTCGAGGAGCGGTTCGATATCGCCGAGCCAGCGCTCCTGCAGCAGCACCGAGCGCGGCACGTGGCCCGCGGCGATGGCCCTCGCGATCACCTTCGCCGACTCCGCGATGTAGAGCCCCTCCGCGGGTTCCGTCACGCGCCGCAACGCCACATCGGTGAGGTCGCGGTAGTCGGTAAGGGCCGCGGCGAGGGTGTCGCCGTCGGCCGCAGAGAGGCGAATTACTCGCATGGGGGTCCTTTCGGGTGCGCGGTGGGCGCAGCATCCACTTTGCCACCCCTCGGCGCTCGCCGCGCACCGGTGCGTAGACTCGCATCGATGCGAAGGAGACGCGCGTGACACAGCAGGTCGGTGAGTTGGATGCCGCGGCCGAGCAGTCGCTTGCACGTGCCGTTGAGGTGTTGTCGGGGCGGCGGCTCGCGTTCCTCACCGGTGCAGGCGTCTCTACCGACAGCGGGATTCCCGACTATCGCGGGGTGGGGACGCCGCCTCGAAACGCGCCCATGACCGGTCCACAATTCTTGGCGGATGCCGCAGCCCGGCGTCGCTACTGGATCGGCAGTCACCTCGGCTGGCACCGGTTTTCGACGATCCAGCCAAACGCGGGCCACCGCGCAGTCGCAGAGCTTGAACAGCGGGGCATCGCGACCGGCGTCGTCACGCAAAACGTCGACGGCCTGCACGTGCGGGCCGGGAGCGCGCGCGTGGTCGACCTGCACGGCACGATGAACCGGGTGAATTGCCTGCGGTGCGGTCAGAGTTTTGCGCGCGAGGACGTCTCGGAGCAGCTCGAGCGACAAAACCCCTGGATCGCGGTTTCGCCGGAGGTTGCACTTGGCCCGGATGGCGACGTGCGCCCCGAGTCGGCCGATGGATTCATCGTTCCTGATTGCACCGTGTGTGGGGGCGTGCTCAAACCCGACGTCGTCTTCTTTGGCGAGTTTGTGCCGGCCGAGCGCTTTCGCGAGGCCGAGGCGATCGTGCACAGCAGCGAGGCGCTCGTGGTCGCCGGGTCGTCGTTGGTGGTGAACTCGGGCATTCGGCTCGTCGAGCGTGCGCGCAGGCGCGAGCTGCCGGTGGTGATTGTGAACCGTGGCGAAACCCGTGCCGATGCCCGCGCGGCCGTCAAGATCGATGCCGGCACGAGCGAAGTGCTGACCGCGCTCGCCGCAGAGTTGCCGCAGCTCTAACGCGTTGGCCCCAGCACTCCCGCCCGCCGCAGGGTCGCCTCCGCGTGCCGCAGGAGCGGGCTGTCGACCATGAGCCCATCGAACACGAACACCCCGGTGCCCGCTCTGGCGGCGGCATCCAGGAGTCTTGATGCCCGAGCGATCGCATCGGGACTCGGCGCGAAGGCTGCCCGGATCGTCTCGACCTGCGATGGGTGGATGCACGCGGTCGCGGTGAATCCTGAGGCTGCGGCATCCATCGCCTCGTCTTGCAACCCTGCACGGTCGGCAATGTCGAGGTAGACGGCGTCGATCGCCGCGCGGTCGTGCGCCGCCGCGGCAAGGAGCACCCGCGCGCGGGCGTGGCGGGCGACGTCGCGGTACTGCCCCTTCGCGTCGCGGCTCGAGGTGCCACCCATAGACGCAACGAGGTCTTCGGCGCCCCACATCAGGGCGACGACGCTGGGGTGTGCGGCAAGCGCCTCTGCCGCCGCGACGCCTCGCGCCGTCTCACACAGCGCGATCACCTCGAAGCCGTCGAGCGCGTCGAGCCCGCGCGGATCTTCGGCCTTCGCAACCATCACGCGCCGGTACGAGGTCTTCGCGAGCGCTTCGAGATCGAGGTCGCACGTTGTCGTGCCCGCCGGGTTCACACGCACGATCACGCGCGCCGGGTCGAGCGCGGTCGCGCGATCTGCCAGCGCTTCCCGCGCGGCTGCCTTCGCACCGGGCGCGACGGCATCTTCGAGGTCGAGAATCACTGCGTCCGCGCGCTCGAGGGCCTTCGCGTAGCGATCGGGCCGGTCGGCCGGACAAAACAGGAGCGCGGGGCCGAGTGCGAATGTCATGTGGATGCCCCGCCCCGCCCAATGCACCACACCAACGCTGTACGGCTCGCCCTTGCGACCACCTCGCCACGCTGGTTTCGGCCCGTGTGAGCCAGCACGACGATGCCCTGGCCCGGTCGTGAGGCAGAGAGCCGGGCCGTGAGCGGGGTCGTCTCGGTATAGAGGGTGTCGCCCGCGAAGAGCGGGTGCGGGAATGAGATTTCTCCCATGCCGAGCTGGGCCACCAGCGTGCCCTGGGTGAGCTGGGCGACCGAGGCGCCGACCATCGTCGCCAGGGTCCACATCGAGTTGATGAGGGGCCGCCCGAACGGCTGGGTCGCCGCAAACGCGGCGTCGAGGTGCAGCGCCTGCGTGTTCATCGTCAGGGTGGTAAACAGCACGTTGTCGGCCTCTGTCGCGGTGCGTCCGGGGCTGTGCAGGTAACGCGCGCCAATCTCGAATTCCTCAAAATAGAGCCCGCGCTGCTCGATCTCGCGGCCGACAGGATCGCGCGCCGCGCCACCCATCCCGACCTCATCCACGATCTGCCCCCAACCCGAGTTCGCGTGAAATCACCATCAGCTGCACCTCCGTCGTGCCCTCACCGATCTCGAGAATCTTCGAATCCCGATAGTGCCGGGCGACAACGAACTCGTTCATGAACCCGTTGCCGCCAAAGATCTGGGTGGCCTCTCGGGCATTCGCCATGGCAGCGTCGCCGGCCACGAGTTTCGCGATCGCC
>Ga0209477_1000050_pt1 | contig 54044 bp, 44 predicted proteins | sample KloWWTupernatant_FD_187180 | JGI IMG/M metagenome (GOLD analysis project Ga0209477, IMG submission 187180) | Active sludge microbial communities from Klosterneuburg, Austria, studying microevolution and ecology of nitrifiers - Klosterneuburg... | ecosystem: Engineered > WWTP > Aerobic digester >...
GCTACGGCGATTCCGAGGTTTATGGAATTTCTTGTAATTGCTTTGTACGGAACTGAAGAATCATCTATGATCGAATTTATTAACGGAAAATCTTTTAATGCTTTGATCACAGCCTCACAAATGAAAGGCATGTAGGTAAGATTAAATCCTTCTTTTTCAACAAATTCATTTTTCATTTTTGCTCTGACCTTATCTACATTTGTGAGATCACATTCTGCAACTGCCTGCACATGCGGAGATATCCTGACAGAATTGATCATGTGCTCAGCCATTTTTTGTCTGACATTATCAAACTCCATTACAGACAGACCTTCTTCGTTATAATCAATTTTCGGTTGAGGTACTTCAATCTTTCTTTCAGGAGCTGCAGCCGGCTTGGTTTCTTTGGTATCTTTATTATCTAAATTTATTTCCACTGATTTCTTTGGTGACTCAGCAGCCGGTGCTGAAGTGCGGTCTTTCAGATATGCAAGAATATCTTTTTTAGAAACTCTGCCATCTATTCCTGTACCCGAAATGTTTTCAAGTTCTGACATTCCAATACCTTCTACCTGAGCAATGTTCAGAACAAGCGGAGAATAAAATTTGCTGCCGCTGCCTGTAATGATCTTTTGTGTTTCATTAGTCTGTGGAGATGCAGCTTCGGGTTTTTCAGACTTCATTTCCGGAACAGGTTCAGATTTTTCTTCTTTAACTTCAGAGGTTTCAGAAGATTTAGTTTCGGCTTTTTCGGATTCGGAAGTTGCTGCGCCGTTAGAACCCAGACGGGCAATGACTTTGCCGACTTCTACTACATCTCCTTCCTTGAATAAAATCTCCGAAACAACTCCTGCTTCGGGAGAAGGGACTTCCGTATCGACTTTGTCTGTGGAAATCTCAAGAATAGTTTCATCTACATCTACATTGTCACCCGGCTTTTTATGCCATTTTAAGATCGTTCCTTCCATAATAGATTCGCCCATTTTCGGCATTACTATATCTACACTCATTTTATATTTTTAAGTTTTACTTATTAGTTTGGTTAAATTAATTTCAGGGAAAATAGGGATAAGAGATGTTGCTTTCAATTCAATTTACAAAGCTTTATCGACATCAAAAAGTGAACTGATCGACTGATTTTTATTTGTACGATAAATGGATTTTCCAAAAATTTCCGCAACGGAAACTACTTCTATCTTTTTTGATGTATGTGACATTGGAAGAGTATCAGCTACGTAAAGTTTTTTCAGAGGAGATTTATTTATATGGTCAAGTGATTCTCCTGAGAATACAGCATGAGTACATCCGCCATAAATATCTTTTGCTCCTTCTGCTTTCAGCGCATTTACAGCATTAACGAAAGTTCCACCGGTATCAATAAGGTCATCTATAATAATAATATTCTTTCCTCCAACATCTCCGATTATATCCATTACTTCAGCGACATTAGGTTTTGGTCTGCGTTTATCAATAACAATTAAATCCGCATGAAGTCTTTTTGCATAAGCTCTGGCCATCTTGATCCCTCCAACGTCGGGAGAAACGATTGCAAGATTTGGTATTTTAAGTTTTCTTAATTTATTCATAAAGACGGCAGATCCGTAAAGATGGTCCACAGGTATATCAAAAAAACCCTGAAGCTGAGCAGCATGAAGATCCATTGTGATCACCCTGTCTGCGCCGGCTTTAGTAATGAGATTTGCAACGAGCTTTGCTGTTATAGATACTCTCGGCTGATCCTTCCTGTCCTGACGCGCATATCCAAAATATGGAATGACTGCATTGACTCTTCTTGCTGATGCTCTTTTAGCAGCGTCTATCATGATCAGAAGTTCCATCAGATTATCTGCAGGAGGCATAGTGGATTGAACAATGAAAACATCAGAGCCTCTGATATTTTCATTATACTTTACCCAGATCTCTCCATCAGAAAATGTCCGTATCGAACACTTGCCAAGTGGCATCTTCAGGCTTGCAGCAATTTTCTTGCCGAGATTATTTGAAAACCTACCGGCAAAAATTTTCAGATCAGACATCATTATTATTTTTGAAGAAATTGAGGTATGCCAAATTAATTAAATATGAAGTTTAAATCAATTTATAAGAAGATAATTTTTGAGAGATATTAATTTTATTTTAGAAACCGGAAATCAAAATCCAATCTGTCTATTTTTACGTGAATTGAATTTAAAGAGGCTATACTCTACATTTGTACAAATAAATTTTTAATTAGGGAAATATGAAAAAAATTATACCACTTTTCTCATTATTTTTTTTGCTTAGTTTTGCAAATCAGCTTAAATCACAGATTCCGCAATATACTCTGGAAGCAAAAAATTATGTGCTTTCTGACGAATACACAATGAAGTTTGATCTAATATTTACAAAAACTGATGATACACCTTTACAATTAGCGGGGTGGCAGTTCTTTTTCAGAGTTCCCCAGACGTTAGCAGTTTTTTCTGCGGGATTTGGATCAGCATCTGCATATATGCTTGATACAAGTAACGGGGTGCCGGTTTCAGACCTTCCTGAATCTTTTAGACCAAGAGGATCAAATGTAGTTGTCGCTGCAAATTCTCCTGGAAATTATGAATTCAGATTAGCTGCAAATTCTCTTCCAGGCTGCGGAAATGGGTTAATAATTCCTAAAGACATTCCTATTTTAATAGGTAGATATAACATGAAAGCTTCCACAATAATAAATCCAAACGTATTGTTAAATAATCCAATAATATTCAGAGACAGTTGCGAATCGCCACTATCGGTAACCAGAACAAAGATCAATTGGTATGATGCAAATAATTGTTTGAATAAAGAGATGACGCGATGTGCAAATCATAATGTTGATATTTCAGGAGTGTTTCCTTTTATACAGATAAATTTAAAATTGTCAATTGAAGGTTTATATAATCCTGTTTTTAATAGATTAAACAGAAAAGATTCTGTTACTGCTTATTTAAGAAATGTGAATTCACCTTATCAAATAATAGATTCCTCAAAGGGATTAATTGATTCATCTACTTTGTCAGGGAATTATATATTTTACAACAGACCAGCAGGTACATATTACATATCAGTAAAAAATAAAAATGGTCTGGAAACGTGGAGTGAACAGAGCGGAACAAACTTTCAAAATGGTACAAATTTTTACGACTTTACAATATCAGCTTCTAAAGCTTATGGAAATAATCTGGTTTTAGTTGGTGACAAGTATTGTATATACAGCGGGAATTTTAACTACGACAATATTATAGACACAGATGATCTTACAATGCTTGATAACGATTTGTATAATTATGCAGGAGGAAATTCGCTGACTAATATTAACGGTGACGATATTGTAGATATTGATGATCTTGCAATTGTTGATAAGAATGCCGGTAACTTTGTATTAGTTAAATGGCCGGGTCAGACATTTCAAAAAAGAAAAAAATTATTAAATAATAAAACAATTGCAAGGAGAACCAAATGAACATTTTATCCAAATTATTTATTTTTTTGTATTTAATATTACCTGTAGTTTCTTTTTCACAAGCACCATTGTATAATTTAACAGCAAAAAATTTTTCACATCCGGCTCCAAATGTATTGCAGTTTGATATTTTCATTGAACATACAAATGCGCCTACAACTTTTGAATATTCCGGTGGTCAGTACTTTTTTAATTTCAATCCACTCATTGCGAACGGAGGAACATTATCTTATACTTATGCCGGAGATACTTCTGAACTTCCTCAGCATATGAGACCCAGAAATCCTCAGATATCCGGAAATCAACTCAGACTTGCAAGCAATTTGTTTCCAGGAGCTGGTAATGGCTTTATAATGACTAACAACGGAAATCCCGGTACAAGAATTGTCAGTATGAAATTAACTACTACTGCACCATCTCTTACTAATGCACCCTTGAGTTTTGAATGGAGAAATAATCTTCCTGATCCTTATACAAAAATATACGCATATGTTGGTAATACTAATACTAACATAACTTCAAATGCTGTTCACTCGATTGATTCATCTGGAATAATTTTAACTTTCAATTTAAAAGTAGCAATTGACGGATTATTGAAAACTGCCTTCCACGTTCATAATAGAAGAGATACTGTAACGGTATATCTTGCAAAATCAGTTGCACCTTATAACTATGTTGATTCAGCAACAAACATAATTGATTCACTATCTTTAAGTGCAACCTTCACATATAGAAACGCTGTCAACGGAACTTACTATCTTGTTGTAAAACATTATAATTCTCTTGAGACTTGGAGTAAAGCAGGTGGTGAAACGGTGATGAATGGTAATATTTATAATTATGATTTTACAACATCAGCTTCAAAAGCATATGGAAATAATTTAGCACTTAGAGGAACATTATATTGTATCTATAGTGGTGATGTCAATCAGGATTATATAATTGATATTTCTGATTTAAGTGATGTAGATAATGATGTTTTTACTTATGCATCTGGATTTAGACCAACTGATTTTAATGGTGATTTTGTTGTAGAGGGAAGAGATATGTCTATCATTGATAATAATAGAAATAAATTAATTAGAAATCCGATTTATGGAGATTGAGTAATTTACACTTTATAAACTTTAAATAAATATGAAAAAAAATTTACTTCTATTCTCAATATTTTGTATGCTTGTTTTAACTAATAGTTCTAATGCACAATTGCCACAATATACACTTGAAGCAAAAAATTTCGAACTTACAAATGCCCATACTTTAAAGTTTGATCTGGTTTTTACCAATTTGGATTTTATTCAATGGCAATTAGCTGGCTGGCAGTTTTTTTTAAAAGCACCTCAGACTTTAGGCAATTTTCTTCCCGGATTTGGAACAAGTTCTTCTTTTGTTTTAGACACAATAAATGGAATTCCTGTTTCAGATATACCTGAATCTTTCAGACCTAGAAATCCTAATACTGTGATTGCTTCAAACTCACCTGGTAATTATGAATTCAGAATTGCTGCAAACTCTCTCCCCGGATGTGGAAACGGATTATCTATACCAGTCAATGTACCTACATTAATTGGCAGATATAAATTAAAATCTACATCCATAATAGACATTAGTGTTTTAAATGAAAACTCTTTTACTTTTAGAGACAGTTGTGATACTCCTCTTTCAGTTACAAGAACAAAGATAAATCCATACATATTAAGTCATTGTCTAGGAGTTGAAATGACCAGATGCGCAAGTCATTCAGTAGATCTATCTGGATTGGAAAATAATATAAGTCTTAATATAATTATGGCAAATGAAGGACTTTATAATCCAATAAATAATACATTAAACAGAAAGGAATCTGTTACAGCTTTTCTGCGAAGCGTAAATACACCTTATCAGATATTAGATTCTTCAGTAGCGTTTATTGATTCCGTTAATTTAACAGCAAATTTCATATTTGAGAATCATCTGAATGGAAATTACTATATCGCGGTAAAAAGCAGAAATACTATAGAAACATGGAGTAAGTCGGGCGGTGAATTATTAATAGTCGGCGGTAACTCCTACAACTTCACGACTTCAGCATCTCAGGCATTTGGTAATAATATGGTACTGAACGGAAGCCGGTATTGTATTTACAGCGGGAATGTGAATAACGATCAGATAATTGATACTGATGATCTGAGTATGATTGATAATGACGTTTATAATTATGTCTTGGGAAATAGTATCACAAATCTAAACGGAGATAATATAGTTGATATAGATGATATGGCAATTGTAAACAGGAATGCCGGACAGTTGATCTTAGTAGAATGGCCGGGACAGACAACAAATAAAAGAAACATTTCATTAAAAAGCAAAACATTTACAGGAGATTTCAAATGATAAATTTTTTCAAATCAATAATAATAATTATTCTGTTTTCGCCGGGAATTATGTTTTCTCAAACTCCAACATTTAATCTTAAATCATTGAATTTTGTATTTACATCACCGAATGTTTTAGAATTTGAGATTCGATTGGAGCATACAAATTCACCGACTGTATTTGAATATTCCGGAGGACAATATTTTTTTAATGTTAATACTGATATTGCAAATGGCGGAACATTATCTTATACATATTCTTCTGACAGTTCTGATCTCCCTGTCAATATGCGGCCGCGAAATCCTCAGGTATCAGGAAGTCAGCTAAGACTTGCTGCAAATATTTTCCCAAGCGCGGGGAATGGTTTTATTATGACAAACAACGGAAGTCCGGGAACGAAGATTGCAAAAATGAAAATTCAGACAACTGCCGGATCTTTCGCGAATGTTCCGTTAAACTTTGCATGGAGAACACAGTCACCGGATCCGTTTACGAAAATTTACGCTTATGTAGGAACAGTAAATACGAATGTAACTTCGGGAGCTTCTTACCTTATTGACACATCCGGAATTCAAACTTCACTTGAAATCAAAGTTGCTATAGAAGGCTTATACAGACCAATTCAGAATAAACATCTTAAAAGAGATTCAATTAAATTGTTTTTGAGAAAATCAGTTTCCCCTTATCAGATTATAGATTCATCAATTTCTATTTTAGACTCAAATACATTGTTAAGTAATTTTACTTTTCGTTTTATTCAAGGTGGATCGTATTATCTTGTGATGAAGTATATAAATTCACTCGAGACCTGGAGCAGATCCGGCGGAGAGAATATAGTAATCGGAAATACTTTAAATTATGATTTCACAGTTGCCTCTTCAAAAGCGTATGGTAATAATTTGGTTTTAAAAGGAAGCAAATATTGTTTATACAGCGGGGATATTGATAACTCCGGATTTGTAGATATTTCAGATATGTCAAGAGTATATAATGACGGCACAAATTTCTTAAGCGGAGATGTTATTACAGATCTGAATGGTGACAGATTTGTTGACCTTGATGATCTTGCTATAGCTGATAATAATGTGTTTCTGTTTGCAGGTGTAATAACACCTTAATTTCAATATTTGAAAATTTAATTGTTCAATAAATTTCAAACTATTTATGAAAAAGATAATTTTTATTTTAATATTAATTTCACAGTTGATAATTATAAATGAGTCATCAGCTCAGATTCCGCAATACACTCTTGAAGCAAAAAACTTTAATCTGGTTTCTCCTTATCTGTTAAAATTTGATCTGGTTTTTACTCATACCGATGCCACGGTAATGCAATTAGCAGGATGGACATTTTTTCTTAGAGGACCTCAATCACTTGGGACTTTTTATGCTGGTTTCGGATCGGCTTCATCTTTCATGCTTGACACTGCAAACGGTGTTCCAGTTTCAGACCTACCGGAAAGTTTCAGACCTAGGAATACAAATACAATAATTGCTTCAAACTCTCCAGGGAATTATGAATTCAGAGCTGCTGCTAATTCATTACCCGGATGCGGAGGTGGTTTAATCATGCAGCAAGGTGTCCCAATCCTGATCGGCAGATATAATTTAAAATCATCAACTCCAATTAATTTATCAGCTCTTGATACTAATCCTATTATTTTTAGAGACAGTTGTGAATCACCATTATCAGCAACAAGAACAAAGATCAACTGGTATGACGCAAATGGCTGTTTAAATAAAGAAATGACACGATGTTCAAACCATTTTATAAATATGAATCCGGTTTTTGTAAATGTAAACCTTAATTTGAAAATTTCGATTGAAGGATTATACAATGTTTCAAACGATAAACTTTTTAAAAAAGAAACTGCCACTGTTTATTTAAGAAAAAGCACTTCTCCTTATCAAGTTGTAGATTCTGCATCTGCAATAATAGATTCAGTTAACCTAACAGGTAACTTCGATTTTCAAAACATTTCTTTGTTCTCCAATTATTATATAGTCGTAAAAACAAAAAACGGTCTTGAGACCTGGAGTAAATCCGGCGGAGTAACACTGGCAGAAGGAAATAATTTCTATGACTTCACTTCCTCAGTTTCGCAGGCTTATGGCAGCAACATGGTATTGAAAGGAAGCCGGGGCTGTATTTACAGCGGGAATGTGAATAACGATCAGATAATTGATTCTGATGATCTTGTTATGATTGATAATGACCTGTTCAATTATACATTAGGAAATGCAGTTACAAATCTGAACGGTGATATTATTGTTGACATAGACGATCTTGCAATCGCTGACAGAAATGCTGCACAGCTTATTCTTGTAAATTGGCCGGGATTGGCATTTGATAAAAGAAAAGAGCTTGAAAAAAAATCAATATTTAAAAATCAAAAGATTTTTGTAAAAAACTAAATCCGATTACTTGTAAAAGAAAAAATAAAACACCGACATTGAAATGGTCTGACTTGTCAGCATCAGCAATAAAAGCACACAGATATATTTTAAAATAGTTATAAATTTATTCCCGCCAAAAAAACTGACATATGAATATCCGTAATAAATTACCCATAATATATAATAAATTCCTACACCTATAGTCCAGTTCGATTTCGTGAAGTAAATCAGCGGAGTTAAGATTATATACAAAACTGTTCTTTCAGCCGCTAAAAAAGTATTGAATACAAGATGCTCTGCATAGTTATAACCTGACTTCCTGAATATTAATCTGGAATAAACTGCAGCTACCGGCACGCTGAGAAACAATATTAAGTTAAAATTCCTGTAAATAAATTTATTGAACAGTAACCAGAATCTCTGCTGGGAATTTAACGCTTCTATTGTATCAGGATCTATGTTTGGACCGAATAAAGTGAATTTTACTGCAAGAAAAGCAGCGATTGCAATTGCGATGATCAGAAACTGGAATGGGTTGAAATATTTTTTCCTTTTACCGCTGAGATATTCTCTGACTACTGCCCCGGGGCGGATAAATAATTCTTTTATCAGAAAAAAAATACCGGAGTCAATATGAGTAAAAGAATGTATAAAATTATGAAGTATCTCCCGGATCGTAATTCTGCCGTCAACATTCTTCTGACCGCATTCATTACAGAATTTACCGGTAAAATCATTGCCGCAGTTTTTGCATTCCATTTTCTTTCACAAAGAAATTACATTGTAAAAAAAAAGCCCGCATTTAGCGGACTTTTTTTTATGATTTATTTTATATTATTGATTGTTGTAAACGACTATTCCTATATTCTGATTACCTGTACCACCTGCAATACCTTTACCTATAATAGTATAGATCCTTCCCGCTGCCAAGGTCTGATCGATAAGAGTAGCTAATGTATTCGGTGTAAGAGCTTCATTCATATATAGATTATAAACACCGCCAGTGATGGGTCTGAAACTTGCAGGAACTCCGTAAGCTTCATTTGGAAACCATGGAGAAGGTTTACTTGTACCACCTAATGCAAGAGATCCGGCGCCGGGTGCAAAATTTATAAATCTGACAGATGAATTTGTAGTACCCGGATTAGTAAGATTGTCAGTTACAATAAGAGGTTTTGCAACACCTCCGACATCATAAATAAAAACAGAATAGTAATTATTTTCAGAAAGGAAAAATGTTGTATCTATTAATGTTGTACCGGAAGCGTTTTGAATTTTCAGATTGTTATTTCCCGGTAAGAGTTGCTGATAATTTAGTCTTTCAAGATAGACTACATTTGATGCTGCCACTACATTGTTTATCTGGATATCTAAATTTCCAGTAATCATATCCACATGATAAACGCTCAAATTTGAATATGTAACTACAGGAATAAGTATATCATCCTCCGAACATCCGGAAAACTTAATAAATGATACCAAACAAATGATCATCATTAAAGTTGATTTTAGAGATTTTTTTGTATTTATTTTCATTATTTTTTTTTAATTTGAAAAAAATTGTTTACAGTTAATATAAATATATCGTAAATATAAGATAAATAATTTTATTATATGCCATTATTTTTAATACTTCTTTAATTGTAATTCCGTTCTCAAATTCACAAATTTCTTTATCGCTGCTACAGTACAAATCACAATTCTCACGTCTTACTTCAATATTCACTGCTTTGTTCCCTAAAGCTCCCCAGTGTTTTGCACAATTCATCGCTCTGTGACAATATAACCCTATCGTTTTTACTTTAAGAGCAGATGCAATATGCAGCGGACCTGTGGAAGAAGCGATTAAAACATCTGCATTACCAATTATTTTAATAAGATCCCTGAGCCGTTTAATAGACACAGCAGCATTTATTATTTTCTCACTATTTAATTTTCTAATACTGTCTTGAAAATCACCGGACATTTCTTTTGCTGTAAGAATAATATATGCGTTTGGTTTAATTTTAATAATTTCCTTTATCAAATTCATGTATTTATCTTCACTCCAGTTACGTGAGGAATTTCCTGAGCCTGTATGAACAATGATCTTTTCAGAATCCATATTGCACCCCAGTCCGGAAAGTATTTCGCCTCCCTCTTTCAATTCTATTTCAGTTAGAAAAATCTCGGGAATCAGGTCATCAGTGACAACTCCAAGCGCACGTGCAAGATCCATACAATAATCCGCTTCATGTCTGAGCGGAATGTAATTATTGCGGGAGACACTTTTCATAAAAGTAATGACCTCGTAGAGTTTTTTACCGACTCCGATGCGGTTTTTTATTCCCGCCAGAAACATTTGATATGCAGCTCTTTCGGTTGGCATGACAAGTAAACCGTCTGTGAACTTGTGAGATCTTATCTCCTTCACGACTTTTCCAAATGATCCTTTCTTCATGTCATCAGTAATGCTTACATCGAGATAGGGATTATTCATTAATATATCTGCTGTGTTTTCAGATGTAAGAGTTCCTACAAATGAATCCGGAAACTTTTTTTTCAGCTCCCTGATCATTGGTGTTATCATCACCACATCACCGACCTTATCCATCCGCACAATGAGAATTCTTTTTTGCATTCGATAAATTAATCAATCTTACATGGAATATATAAATAAAAATTCAGTAGGTCTTTTAATAATTTTAAATCTAATTATGAAATTATAAATTTATAACACCTGCCGATTTTAAATCAAAGTTTACTAATCTAAATCGTTCACGCAAAATCACTTGCTTATCGGATTCTTCGGATCATGAATTAAATTCATTTTCACAAACACAGAATATTACCAATTGACTTTTCTGTACTGTCTGAATATTTTACACAGGAATTAATTAAAAGGAGAAGATCATTATGAAAAAATTATTTGATTTAAAGTTGTTTGAGTTATCTAATGCTGTAAAATTTTCCATTATGCTGCAATGTATTTTTTTTCAATCAATACAAATTTATTCGCAGTCTCAATGGCAGTGGCAGCATCCTCTTCCGACAGGCAACACTCTTAACAGTATTTATTTTGTTAATGACAATACAGGATTTGCAGCCGGCTCTATGGGAAATATAATTAAAACTACCGACAAAGGCATAAACTGGATAAGTCTGAATTCGGGGACACAAAAGGAAATTTTTAAAATAGAATTCTGGAATTTAGATTTAGGCATTTGTGTCTGCAAAGATGGGCTTATACTAATTACAAATAACGGCGGGGTCAACTGGAAGCAGATCAGCAATTATTCCTCATTTGATCTGTACGACATTTGTATAAAAGAAAACAAGATATATGTTTGCGGACTCGGAGGAAAAATTTTAATGAGTGAAGATCATGGCAATACATGGGTAAATTTAAATTCACAAATCAACATTCCTCTGTTTTGTGTAAATTTTCTGAACGGGGACACCGGTATTTGCGGAGGTTACAATGAAATTATCCGGACTACCAATGCAGGAATCAGTTGGGAATTTCTCAAAGCTGACATTCCGTTTTCTTCGCAGATCAAGGAAATTGAATATTTATCCCCCAATAAAATATTTGCTGCTGGTAATTCACCACAAGGCGACTTTTATATTTCAAATAACGGAGGTGACAATTGGGAAAGAAATTCTCTCGGACTTCCCTACCTTTTTGGTGGAAGTGTCGATCTTGTCAGGTCAATGGATTTTGCTGACCCAAACCACGGCTGTATCGTTACCGATTTGGGTACTGTACTCATCACATCAACCGGTGGAAAGCAATGGCTGAAAGATACCTCACAGAGATCCGGATTTCTGAAAGAAGGGATTTTTAAAAACGTATTTTTTAAAAACAGTTCTGAATTATTTTTATGTGGAAATGGAGGAAGGGTTTTGAAATTTTCGGATAAAGGAAATAACTGGAATGTACTTTCAGGTAATAACTTGAATTTCCACAACAGCTATGTCACTGATAACGGAACTTTATTTTGTGCAGGAGATAACGGAATTTTATTCAGAAAAAAGATCTCAAATTCTGTTTCTAATTTAAAGTCCGAATGGGAAAAAATTTTGATCAGAGATAACTTAATACTCAGCTCAGTTTGTTTTGTAAATGATTTTACAGGATTTGTTTGCAGCTACAACGGCTTGATCTTCAAAACAACAGACGGAGGTGATAACTGGAAAGAAGTGATCACCTTTGTTAAACAAAATCCTGATTTCCATTTGAATAAAATTTTTTTTAAAGATAAATATAATGGATTCATCTGCGGTGGTAATGAATATAATTCAACGGGTACTATTTTAAAAACTACTAACAGTGGTGATTCATGGAAAAGTCTTTTCAGTAATTTTACTATCGGTACTTTCAAGGATATACATTTTACTGACCGTGAAAATGGATTTGTAGTTGGCGACAATGGAAATTTAACTGTTACATCTGATGGAGGAAATACATGGAGCACACAAAATTTAATTCCATATGATCTTAACTCGATAGATTTTAACGGAGGTATATCAGGATTGATAGTTGGTGAAAACGGAACTGTTTTCAGAACTTCAGACGGAGGTGCAAAATGGGATTATATATCTCACATCCAATATAAAGATCTTTTTTCCGTAAAGTTCACTGATAGTTTTAATGTAACTGCTGTTGGTAAGAATGGAACGGTCATTCATTCTTCAGATGCAGGAATTAGCTGGGTGAAAATGAATTCATTAACAGATAACAAATTACTTACCCTGAATTGTAATAGTGCAGGTGTATTTGCTTTCGGTGAAAACGGTACTATTATTTATTCTGAATCTGAAGTTAAAGTCTTCAGCACTTTATCAAATGCAGCTCCGAAAAAAAATATTTCATCACTTTCAAATTATCCAAATCCATTTAACCCGCATACAAATATAAATTACATAGTAGGGTACACCAATAATGTTTCAATAAAAGTGTATGATATTTTGGGTAATGAACTTGCATTATTAGTGAATGAAATGCAGGTATCAGGAAATTATGATGTTAAATTTGACGGCAGTAATTATGCGAGTGGAATATATTTCTATGCGATTTCTTTCAATGGAAAGCTGCATGAAACCAAACGTATGGTTCTGAAAAAATGAAATGAGCTGAAAGTAAATTAACTTTCTAAAATTCAATTTTTAAAAATACAACTTCAGTCCTGCGAGAATTGTGTTAACTGAATAATCCAGACTTAAATATTCAGGATTTGCAATAGGACTATTGTTTCCATTTTTGGTTAAAGTATATGTCAGATAATTTTTTTCTCTCTGCTCATTTACATAGATCAATGATGCAGAAAGATTTTCATTAAAATAATATTTCATTTCACCACCGAATTTCAAATTGATCACATCGGGATTATTATAAACTACAGCACCGTTCTGCTCGTTGTAGTTATTCATTTTCCCGATAGTTACAAATGCTTCACCCCAGAGGTTCTTATGAAGTTTTCCGCCAAGTGACTGATAAACTATTAAATTAGTAACATCATTCTGATTTTGCAAAGTCAGATCAGTAAAGGTATAAAGAGTATTTTTCTTTTTAGGAAAAGCTTTGAAGTTTGCACCGATCTGACTTTGATGATTACCATTCAGATATGAGAAACTGCCATGCAGAGCTGCTTTGAAAATGTACATTTGTTTTGAAAGAGAAAGTGACAACACAAAATTATCCTGAATTGCTGGTTTATTATTTATTGTATAAAAATAATTAAGTGAATCATATGTCATTGTCTGCATATTATAGGAATAATTCACGCTGTCAAATTTTGAATATATCGTATTATCACTTGTGTAGATATAATGTCCTGACGGACTGATCACAAATCCATCACCCGCTCTAATATCATACTTTATATAAAATTGCTGCTGCTGCTGAGTATATGGATCTGATGTTTTAACATTGTTATACATTATCTGTTTTGTTTTTTTCAGGCTGAGATAATTATAACTATAAATAACATTAAGCCATCTCAGAGGTAATTGTTTAAATCCGGCATTCAGATAAAAATAATTACCGAAAAGTGTCTGTTCACCATAGGCATTAAATGATCCGTCCAGATCTATATTTTCATTTTTATTCTCATCATTACTAAGTCCGTATCCGGCATCCACATGAATTTCATACATGAAAGAATTGTCCTGAGGTTTCAATCTCTTTCTTTTATTTTCAGGAAGCTTATAGAAATAATAATCTGCGTCTTCTTTTCTGCCTGCTTCCAAATATGAAAAATAAAGATATTCGATAAGCAGAGGAGTCTCATAACCCTTGTCAAATGCTTCTTGAAGATTTTTTACAGCATCAAAATATTTACCGGTTTCATAATAGGCAATCCCAAGTCTCACTCTTAAAAAAATGAAATCAATATTTTTCTTTAGAGCATTTTCTGAAAAAGAAATAAGACTATTCCATTCAGCTTTATTGAACAGATCATAAGAAATTTTATCTGCGCTTTTTAAAGCTGAATCACTCTGAGCTTTAATACCTGTAATAGAAATACAGGTAATAATAATCATCAGGAAAAAGATTCTGCTGATATTTGTTTTTTGTAGTCTGATATAAAAAATTTGTTTGTAATTTGTCATTATTTAGAACTAATTCAAAGTCTAAATTACTAATCACTTTTATTTTGAAAATTACACATTGTACATCATTCGTTTATAATGGAAAATTAAGTATGTCCGCTTATTGAAATTTCTATACAGAATATATATTTTGATTTAATATTTTTTAAAACTAAATAAATAATTATGGATTATCCAAAAAGAGTGGTCGTCAAAGGAGAGAAAGATAAAAAAATTGTAAAAGAGGTACAGAAAAAACTTAATGAAAACGGCTGCGGTCCTATTGACGTGGATGGAGATTTTGGTCCGAAAACTTTTAATGCCGTTAAGCTTTTTCAAAGTAGATTTACCGATCAGGAAGGAAGACCATTGATAATAGACGGAAAGATTGGTCCTCTTTCATGGATCACTCTTTTTAAACTTAAAGCTATCGGACCTGAGCCGGGTCCGTTGTCAGACTTTACCAAAAAAGTTCTGTCTATTGCAAAAGGTCAGATCGGAGTTATAGAAAAACCAAGAGGAAGTAACAGCGGACCGGAAGTAGATGCATATCTAAAGAGTGTCGGCTTAGGTCCGGGTTATGCATGGTGTGCTGCATTTACATATTGGTGCTATAATGAAGCTTATAAAAATTCAGGTAAAAGTAATCCTGCTTACAAAACCGCCGGGGTATTAAGTCACTGGACTAATACTAAAGGAAAAAAAATAACTTCAAGTGCTGCATTTGCAAATCCCTCACTCGTAAAACCTGGTCAGGTTTTCATAATGTCTTATGGCGGTGGATTAGGTCATACGGGAATAGTCGAATCTGTGAACGGAGGCTATCTTACTACGATCGAAGGTAACACAAATGACGGAGGCAGCAGGGAAGGAATTGGTGTATTCAAAAGAACTTCAAGAAAGATCAACAGCATTAATAAAGGGTTTATTCAATATTAAATATTAAATTTTAAATATTAAATTTTAAATGGTTAGTAGTTTGCAGTTAATAATTGAATGTTGATTTTAAGATTCAAATTGAAATAATATATATTAAATATTTAAAATTTATTATTCAATTTTGGTTCAGGCTTTTTTTGAGAAAAAGTTTGTCTGCTTTTGAAAAAAGAAATATGCATAAACCTGATATCAGAAGTACCAGCACTGTCTTGGAATTAACTGCTATGCCTAAATTATCAGTCATGAATATACTGAAGTATTCTATAGAACCTGCTATCTGATCTATCAGTATATTGTAATATCCATAACTGCTATCAGCATCGGAAGTACCAAAAAAGAACGGAAGTCCGAATGCGATCAATATCATCACAGCTACTAATCCGCCAATTACAAACTTTACTGTCTTGTCAGTTTTCCTGTCTTCTCTGGCAAATTCTTTTTCGATCTCTACCCTCTTCATCATTTCATACATGAAATCTTCAGAAGTTTCAGATCTTAAGGAATGACGAATACTGTCGTCCAGATAAGAGTCTATATTTTTATTATTACCTTGAGGCATTGGGTTAAAGATACTGTAAAAATTATTTAGAATAAAACTAAATTTTTTCATATTTTTCGAATTTAAACATACTGAAGAATCTCTTCTTCAGAATACTTTTTTAATATTATTTCTTTGAGTTTATTTTTAGCTCGGAATATTCTGTTCTTAACTGTTCCCAGCGGGAGCTTTAGAATACCTGCTATTTCATCATGTGAAAGATCGTTTATATAAAACATCGTAAGAATTACAGAGTATTGCTCGGGTATTGAATTTATATAATCATTTATAATTTTTTTGATCTCAGTTTCAGAAATTTTACTTTCAGTACTGAGATCATATTTATCATCAAACTCACTTTTGTTGATCTTTGTATCATAATAATTTTTCACAAGGTCATCACCTTCCTCAAAACTAGAACCTTCAACATCAATTGATAAAATACTGAATCTGCGTGACTTTAACTTTTTATAATTATCAACAGCAGTATTATAGACTATAGTATAGAAATATGTCGAGAGCTTTGATCTTTCTTCAAACTTACTGCCGGTTATCGATTTAAATAATTTCATAAATGATTCCTGCAGACAATCTTCAGCTTCTTCTTTATTTCTAAGGATCTTCATGGTCAGTGAAAATGCTTTGTCCTTTAGCTCTTCGGCAATGATCCTGAAGGATGATGTATCCCCTTTTTTAATATTATATATTATTTCAGAATCTGAGAGCTTCATTGTTTTTATTACTTACAGATATTTTTAAATAAATTGCATAAATCAATTTTCAAAATCAAATCTTTCTTATATGTCCTGTTCACCAAATAAAAATATCTTACCATTTACAGTCTCAATTGAGATAATTGATTTCTCTTCTCCGGATCCCAGACTACCTTTAAATGATTTATTTTCCTGATCCATTACAGTGAAAGAAAGGTTCTCCGTTGTAACCTTGCTGTTAAGTGATTCTGCATTCACTTTTGCATTCATATAATTACTTAATCCAAGAGACACTTTTCCGTTAATTATATTAATGTTCATCCCTTTTGTGGAATCGATCTTTCCTGAAAGAGAACCATTTGTGATTTCGCATTCCAGTTGGCCAGAATATTTATCAATTTCAACATCACCGTTAATCTGATGGATCACTAAATCATTTGAAATTTTTTCAGCGGTCACAGTTCCGTTTACATTTTCAATTATTATAGAAATACCTGCGGGTACGAATATTTCATAATCCACTTTTTGTCTTCTGTCAAAGTTCAAATTGAAACCATCATCTTCACCTCTTTTTCCAATTACTGTTTCTATATTAATTACACTTCCAATGGTATCAATTTCTATAGTGATTTCATCAAACGGAGTATCTAAATGTTTTTTCTTAACTTTAATTTCTTTTTCAGCTTTTATCTTCACAAACCCTGAATCATCCGACTGCTTAATATTTACATTTCCGTTAATATTATTCAATACAAGTTTTGTTTTACCTTCAGACAATACTGCATGTATTTCTTTTGCAGATTTTGTATATTTTTTAGAAAGTAATCCGCAGCTGTTGAATAAAAATCCGAAGATTACTGCTATTACTATAATTGAAGTTTTCATAATTTTTAAAATTCAGATTTATAAATCATTGATTTAAAGTAGTTTCATTTTTGTTTTTAGAATTGACCACAAGAAAATAAATAAGGAATCCCAATCCAATAAATGTAACTATTATTCCCATCATTACACCTTCTTCTACATCGTAAATACTTTCGGCTACGTTTGCAAGAAAAATACCGAAGCCCAAGAATAAAAGTACAAGTCCGAACTTAAGAGATGCATATGGATTTTTTGGCTTGGTATTATCTGCGAAATAAGCTTTCACTTCCTCAGGTGACAGACCTTTTTCAATGAGTCTCATTTTCTCTCTATGCTTTGTGTAGATCCACCAGAACAGTAAAACCCCTGGGATTCCGAATGTAAAAACTATTGCAACTACCGGTATAAATGCTTCTAATGCATTGTTCATTTTTTATAACTCCTTTCCGCTGATTTAGCGAATTTGTTTAGGTTTTAAAATTTTGATTTTAACAATGACAAGATGAAAACAATCACAAAAGTTACCGAAATAATAATGACCTCATTCATTAAAGTATTGTTAATTTTAATTTCTAATAGTTATGACTTTTATATCTTCATAAGGTTTCACGTAATAATAATTTTTTTCAAAATAAAAACCCCGCAGTCAACAGACTGTCCGAAAACTTTGGATTTACCTCCAAGACTCAAAGTTTTTTTAATTAATAATTAATTCCTTAAAGCCTTAGAGGCTTTGAGGTAATTTTATAAATTTTGTTTTCGAACAAGCTGTGAATTGCGGGGTTTGAACTTAAAAATTTAAATAAACTTTACTTCTTCAGACCTTTTACTTTAAATGAGATCATCATCATCATTATTCCAGATAGTATTGCATAAAATCCGAATACCATCACGAGAATCTCTGCACCTGCAAAGACATTAGCAAAAATCAGGATACCTAATATAACTGTGATTATTCCGTTAAAAATAATCAGCCATTCGTTTTGAATAACTTTTCTTAATTTGATTGCTTTGACGATCATAAATATTCCGGCTATGAGTGCCCAGAATGCAATAAAGTAAAGTGTAAATGAGATTACAAATCCCGGCATTATTAAAAACAGCAGACCAAACAGGATATAAAATATTCCTTCTAAAATTATTGTACCTTTATCTTCAGAAGACATAAAACCTTCAATTATTACAAAGATCCCGCTGAATATTGCAATGAATCCGAAATAGAATAACATTGTTGCCAGTATCATTCCAGGAGTAGCCAATGCCAGTATTCCGAAGATCAATAGAAGTATTCCTCTAATAAGTAATACCCACCATTTTTTTTGTACCGCTTCAAGCATAGTTATTTTTTTTTGTTTTATAAATTATGTGAATTGAGATATTTTTAATTTTTTTAAAAATTAATTAAATTTAACCGGATCAAACCCCGGAAACATCTTAGCTGATTCATCCAAAGTTGATAACGTTTCATATGTACAGGCATCTTCAAATCTTTTCCAAAGATCCAGTACATTCGAATTTTCATGAGCATGATTTATTGCATCCTGTGACTTCCATTCAAAAACTTCAAGTATCGAACCATTTTCTGATTTCATTACTATACATTCTTTGTCTGTAATAAGTCCTTCTTTTCTCAATACCGGCATGTGATCTTTTAATACTTCGAGGAGTTCTTTTTCTTTTCCTTCTTTTGGTTTAAAACATGCTATCACTATGATCCCCATATTAAAATTCTTAATTCTTAGATTTTAATTTATAACTTTTAATTAAATATATGCTATACATTTAAGTTCTATAGCTATTGGTGTAGGAAGTGAATTAATTTCTACTGTAGTTCTGCACGGCTGATTATCCTTAAAATATTCTGCATAAATTCTGTTATAGGTTGCGAAGTCATCTTTCATATTTGTAAGAAATACTGTAACATCAATTAGTTTACTCCAGTCAGAGCCTGCATCTTCAAGAATATACTTTACATTTTGAAATACTGATCGGCATTGGGTTTCGATATCATATGAAATAATATTACCGCTGTTGTCGAGTTCGACGCCGGGGATTTTCTTAGTGCCTCTTTCCCTTGGTCCGACTCCTGAAAGAAACAGCAGATCTCCAAACCGTCTGGCATGTGGATAAAGACCGACCGGCTCAGGAGCTTTTGAGGAATTTAACAGATCTGTTGAATTCATTTTAATTGATTTTTGTAAATTAAAATTAATGAACGGTAAATTCAAGATTGAATTTATAATTGAAAAGTATTTTGTCGTATGTTAAATTATAACCTTTTAAAGAGAGTTATTCCGGAATCAGATTTCTAAATTAAATTTTTATAAAAAAAATGAAAATCTTATCTGTAAATACAGGCGGTCCGCAGAAATTCATGTGGGAAGGAAAAGAGATAACAACAAGTATTTTTAAATCTCCTGCAGAAGGAAAATTCGAAACAACTTTCCTTAATATAAACGGTGACATACAATCCGATCTTAAAAATCATGGTGGGTTAGATAAAGCTGTTTATTCTTATGACCATTCTTATTATGAAACATGGAAAAAAGAAATGGACAGGGAATCCTGGGAGTATGGTCTATTCGGTGAAAACTTAACTACTTCAGGTCTTACAGATGATTCAGTCCTTATTGGAAATGTTTATCAGATTGGCTCTGTAAAACTCAGGGCTGTTCAGCCAAGATTTCCCTGTTTTAAACTGAATATAAGATTCGGAGAGGATCACATTCTTAACAGATTTTATGATCTTGGATTTTTCGGTACTTACTTCCGAGTCGTAGAAGAAGGTTATCTCAACACCGGAGATGAAATTATTCTTATTCATAAGTCTGATATTAATTTGTCAATTGCTGATATAGTATTTTGTAAAAAATCAAAAGGTGAAGATCAGTATAAACTAAATCTGATACTTGAAAATCAATACATTCCAGACAGCCTGAAAGACTCCCTGAGAATTTATTTAAAATGATCAGTTGCTTTTCGGAGATGAATCCGTATTCCCGTCGTCGTATAATCCGGTGACTGAAGTAATATTTCCATTACCGTCACTTTCAAATCTCACTCTGAAATAATCAATTTCACTCAGCATAAAAGTATTCTCAGACATTGGTGTTAATTCAAATTTCTGACGTCCGCTTCTTTGATAAAACAATTTGCCGTTTTCAAGATATATTTTTCTATCACCGTATTCGCCTTCGTATTTTTTCAAAAGAGCAGCATCAATTTCCACATCATTCAAAGTCGTTGTCAGAGACTCTACCATCCAGGTGTATTTCCTCTTCATATTTTCATCAGTCAAATCCGCTGATATTTTTTCTAAAGCAAGTATATGTGCCTTTGTCAGAGCATTAATGCTGTTGATCTCTACGTCAGGTTTTACACCTGTTCCTTCCCAGTTGGTTTTTGTAATTGGATTGATCGCCCTTCCGGTAGGAATGAAAATAGCAAAATTATCATCAATAATATTCATACCTCCAGGATGCGCTCCGCCGCCGGTAGTTTCACCTACTATAGTTGCTCTTTTAAGATTTTGTAGATTGTAAGAAAATTCTTCCGCACCTGAAAAGGTGTAACTGCTCGTTAGTACATAGACCGGAACTTCAGGCTTTCTTTTTCCTTCAATATTTTTTAATGTCCAGAATTCTTCAGTCGTGTCTTTTGGTCTGTAATACAGATCATTTAGATGAACTGGTTCCTCACCGAATAAATAACTCGTGATCACCTGTATCCCTGTCGGATCTCCGCCACCATTATTTCTCATATCAAAAATCAGTGCATCACAGTTCTCAACAAATGCCATAACTGAAGCTACCTTATCTTTAATTTGATCTCCTGATCCAAATTGTCTGAAATCAATATATCCGATATTCCCGCTGATCCTTTCTACTTTCCTGAATCCGAAATTATCAAATTTCATTTCTTCCAGATATGTCTGATCAGAATTTTCATCCTGACCCTCTGACTGCTTCATCATTTTTATCTGATCAGGACTGAATCTGACTCTGATATGCTTATCTTTGCTGACAGATTGCAGATCTTCTGTGAGCTGAAGAGCAAATTTCGCCGGGTCGTTCAGATCTGAATACTTTCCGCTTTCAAAATTATTTACAATCAATGTCCCCATTTCGCTTGCTTTATCCTGAAAGATATAATTATCATTCAGCATTTGGGATACTTTATTTACTGTATTCATTTTCATTTCATTTGATAAAACTACATCATTACTTTGTGAAGTCTGGCTTATACCTCTTACCTGGACCAAAGCTGATATTGTTAATAAAATTATTATTTTTACTATGATATATTTTCTCATGATAAATTGTTTTGTTTAAAAATCTTAAAAGTTAAATATTACTTTTATTTAATGAAAATACCATTGCTGCAACGAAAGCCGCTTTAAGCAACAGCATTAAAAAATTATATTTTCTTTCATTTATGGTATCCATTATTTTTGATTAATTTTTTTAAAATTATAGCTCATGCGAAAAGTATCTCTTTCGTATTTTGAAGGATCTTTCATTTCCACTTCTTCGAATCCGAGATTTTTATATAAATTAATTGCAGGTGTCAGCAGAGAACTTGTATCCAAATAGAGATTATCACACTTTAGCTGCTTTACCTTTTCAATTACTGCATTACCAAGTTTCTTTCCGATCTGTTTTCCCTGATACTCATTTTTCACTGCCATTTTTGCAAGCTCATAAGTTTTATCTTCTCTTTTAAGAACTGCAGCAGTACCGGCTATTTCATCTTTATACTCAGCAAAGAAAATGTATCCGCCTTTATTAATTATTTCTTTTTCAGGATTCTCAAGCTGTTTCTCATCTTCCTTTTCCACTTTAAAATATTTGTTGAGCCATTCATAATTAAGTTCTTTGAAATATTTTTTATGCTCATTTTTTTTTGAGTTATCATATTCCAGGATCTTTATTTCTTCAAGCTGTCTCTTTTTAGACTTTTCCATTACTCTTGAATAAATATCATTCTTCTCAAGTTCAGACTCTAATTTACTTATGACAAATAAAACATCATAACCTGTGTCACTGAATAATTCCTTAACTGAATTCTCAATGTCCTGCCATACAGGAATTAGCTCAAGCAGCAGATCTTCACCTTTTGCAGTAATTGTCAGAATCTTTTTTCTGCTGTCCTTTTTTTCCTTTACTGCGCTTATCAGTTTTTTCTTGACGAGAGAATTTGCGATCTGAGTTACAGCCGGCTGAGTGTATCCAAGCTGATCAGCAATTTCTGTTACTGTAATAGATTTTTTTAAATTTATCAGATAAAATACAGTGAACCACCTTGGTTCAAAATCAAGTCCGGTATCTTTATAAATTTTGTCAGCATCGGAAATGAACTTATCCGTAAGCATTCTTAGTCTTGTTCCGATTGCTATGTATCCAAGCTGTTTTATTGTATTCATGAGGGCTTTATATTAAAAAATTCTGTTATGTATATGTTTATATAAGTGCTTATGCAATTTAATAAATTTCATTTTCTTTGTCAAGTAATGAATCAGCATCTATTCAATCTCCTTCTTAACCTTTTTTAAAGACTGAATTTTTTATAATTTGAATATCTGAAAAAATCAAAAAAGTGAATTTGAGATCTAAAGGTGTTCGATCATTTCAATTATATCAGAATAAATTATTCAAAACCACGTCAATCTTATTTTTACTGTTGACGATCATTCCTTTTTTAATTATTTCATTTTTCACAAATCCAACCTGGGATGATTTTGATTTTACTGTTAATGCTCTGAAGTTTGGGTTTTTGAGATCTCAATATAACTGGTATATAGGTTGGTCGGGAAGATTTTTCTCAACTGCTGTCATGAGCAGTGTCAATCCATTGATGTTTCATTCGATCATCGGTTATAAACTTGCATCCTTTTCCGTTATCATTCTTTTTATTATTTCAGTCTTTTACTTTATAAAATATGTTACAGGGAATACTCTTAACTTAACTCAATACTCAATTGCAGCACTATCTATATGCTCGCTCTATTTTTATAAAATGGCAAATCCTGCATTAGGATTTTACTGGCTGTCATCAGCGGTCATTTATCAACTTGCAAATATTCTGTTCATCTTACTGATCATACTTTTAATAAAATACAGCGGACAGAATTCAAAATTAATCAGGTCAGTTTATTTGATCATAATTTCATTTGTTATAATTGCAATTCAGGGATCGAATGAAATTTCAATGCTCCTGACAATGGAATTTCTCGGATTCCTTTTTATTTATCATCTCTTTAAATTCAAAAAAATTAATTATTCACTTCTGTTTTTTATTGTAATTTCTATAATTGGATTTTATCTGGTATATACTGCACCAGGGAACGGAGTGAGGGAAAGTAAAAATCCACAGAGTCACATGCTGTTTTCATCACTAAGCTTGTCGCTTTCTGACACGGCAGAATTAATTCTATACAGAGTAACAGACACACCGCTTATTCTGTTTTCTATACTTGTTCTTCCATTTATTTTAAAAATTTCTGAAAATCACTCAGATACAAAAAGATATTTTGATTGCAATCCTGTCATTTCAGTATTTTCAGTTTTTGTTATTTTGCTTTCGATTAATTTTGTAACTTACTGGACTATAAATAAAGGTATGCTTGACAGAACCCGAAATGTATTTTACTTTTTCTTTTTGATCGGATGGTTTTATAATTTACTTGTATTCTGTAATTATTTTATAAAATATAGATCTGTAAAGAATTTTAAATTACCTGCTCTTGCTGTTATAATTATCAGTTTATTAATTGTAATTTCCTATGGCAGAAAAAACAATGTCCTGCTTGCTTATAAAGAATTGAGTAATGGCAGTCTGATTAATTTTGATCATGAACTATCAGATCGGTATGATTATATCAGAAAAGAAAATTCCGATACCTGTATTTTAAAACCTCTGTCTAATCCCATACCCGGCCTTATGTTTTTTTATGACGTTGGAGCAGATCCAAATGCTAAACATAACAAATATCAGGCATACTATTATCATAAAAAATTTATGCTCGTTAACGACACCAGTAAAAAAGAGTAATTTGTTTAATGTAATTGTTTTCAAATCTTTTTACTTTATTTAAATTAATTTATATAAATAATTATGCTAAGATCTTACTTAATAATACTTTCCATATTTCTATACGTTAGTGTTTGTTATTCACAAAATGAAATTTATATATTACCTGGAGAAAATTTAATTACCGACGGACTTCCTGACATTCCTGTTTCTTTATCAGTTGAACTTGAAAAATATACAGAATCAAAAAGTGCTGTACTTTCAGACTGGCATCCTGTCAACAAGGAAATGATCATGTCAACTCGAATCGGTAATACATCACAGCTTAAATATCTTTCATCTCCTCTGGATACTGGAATGCAACTTACTTTTTTTGACGAACCTGTCCGTTCAGCTTCATTTGATCCTGTTAATGGAGATTTTTTTCTTTATTACAAGGACACCGGTGGAGATGAATTCAGACAGATCTACAGATATGATCTTAAAGATGGTAATACAACTATGATAACAAAAGGCGGACGTGAACAGAATAGCGGTATTGAATGGCTCGGCAGCGGAAATCATGTTGCCTATACCTCTACACGCAGAAACGGAGCTGACCGCGATATTTATATTATGGATCCAAAGAACCCTGACTCAGATTCACTTTTCCTTGAATTAAAAGGAGGCGGCTGGGGAATACTCGATTGCTCAGAAGACGGAAAGTCGCTGCTTCTAATGGAGTATATTTCAAACTCAATCTCTTATTACTGGCTTGCTGATCTTACTACCGGAAAGCTGTCCGAACTTACAGGAAAAAGTGAAGAAGATATTTATTACTCGCAGGCGATGTTTAGTAAGGATGGTAATGGTCTTTATTTTATTACCGACAAAGATCATGAGTTCAAAACACTTGCATTCATGGATCTTAAAAACAAATCAGCAAAATTCATTTCAGATAATCAGACAGGCGATGTTGAAAGTTTTAATCTTTCTGATGATGGACAGTCGCTTGCTTATATTGTAAATGAATATGGTGAATCTAAACTTTACGTTTATAATACGGTCACAGGAATTTCTTCTCAGATAAATAATTTACCGGTCGGAGTTTACGGAAGTTTATTGTTTCATAATAATTCTGAGGATCTGGCTCTGACGATAAGTTCGGCAAGATCTTCACGTGATATCTATGTATATAATTTAAAATCAGATGCCCTTACCGCATGGACTGAAAGCGATATGGGCGGAATTATCCCTGAAGAGCTCAGCATTCCTGAACTTATAAAATGGAATAGCTTTGACGGTCTTGAGATCAGTGGATTTTATTATAAACCTCATCCTAAATTTTCAGGTAAGAGACCCGTGATAATTGATATACACGGAGGTCCTGCAAGTCAGTCCAGACCAAGCTATCTCGGTTCTTATAATTATTATCTTAATGAACTCGGCATTGCAATAATTTTACCAAATGTAAGAGGATCTGCGGGATTTGGAAAAACATTTCTCAAACTTGATAACGGTTTTGATAGAAAAAATTCTGTAAAAGATATTGGTGCGCTGTTTGATAAAATTGAATTGATACCTGGGCTTGATGCTGACAGGGTTATGGTCATGGGCGGAAGTTATGGAGGATATATGTCTCTGGCAATTTCCGTTGACTATGCTGATAAAATAAGAGGTGCAGTTGATGTTGTTGGAATTTCAAATTTTAATACGTTTCTTAAAAACACTGAAAGTTACAGGACAGATCTTCGAAGAGTGGAATATGGAGATGAGAGAGATCCGGCGATGTATGAATTTCTTGAAAAGATTTCACCACTGAATAATGCTGAAAAGATCACGAAGCCGCTGCTTATTGTTCAGGGCGGAAATGATCCCAGAGTACCAAGGACAGAAGCTGAGCAAATGATGAAAACTATAAAAGATCTAAATGGAACTGTCTGGTATCTCGAAGCAAAAGATGAAGGACATGGCTTTGCAAAGAAAGTAAATGCGGATTTTCAGAGGTATGTTACTGTGATGTTTGTAAAGAAGTATTTGCTTGAGGGAGTTGAGTTTTGAGAAACGGTTTTAACCGTTTCTGGGGTGAAGTCGGAGAATGTTGTTATTATATGTAAATGTATATTTTGTTAAGAAGACTCTAAACATGAGACAGGCAATAATGTTGTAGATGATGTCAGTGGATAAACGGTTTTAACCGTTTCTACTCTCTGAAAAAAGAAAGAGCAGGATAAATTTCACCCTGCTCTGTTCGCTGATTCTTTTGGGGAATTATCAGCTGTTTATCATGAAACATACTTTTGTTTCACGTCCAAAAAAATTCTAAGGTCTGATCTTTACTACAAAGTTAAATGAATTATTATCAGCAATTGCCTGGTCAGAAGCATCAACAAAATTATCTCCATCAAGATCAGTTACTTCATATCCCTGAACAAATATTGAAATATCATTATCTACCATGCTAACGTCAGTTACATCCACTGCTCCGTCCTGATTAACGTCTCCTGAATAAATACAATATTCACCTCCTTTTAATTTGAGATTATCTCCGTAAGCTTTTGTTTTTGAAGTTGTAAAATTATAACTTAAAGGATAACCAAGCTGGAATTGCTGTACTGTCTTAGCCCATGTCTCGATGGAATTCCTGTGGCGGATCAATATGTAATAATAAATACCGCTTGATGCATTTGGGAAGTTTGCAATGCATGTTCCGTTTGAAAGAGTTAATACTTTATCATAATCAACAAGTGCATATGGAGACAATGGAGATCTTAACAAAACCGTTATAGTATCTTCTTCCATACTAGAACCGTTATATCTCCCTTCTAAATATGATTTCAATTCAAGTGAAACAATCCCGTTTCCTGATGAATGATTCTTTGTTGTATCTATAAGTTTATAAAGCATAGTATCACGTAGACTTGCACTTCCGCCCATACTTCCAATAACTTTAAAATCATATGATCTGAATGGCTGGTCAAATGTTGATATGGTTAAGATTGAATCATTGGTCAGCGAAACATTTGGAGGTGCATTCACCAGCTGGTACTGCATGTTTGCTCTTACAGGTCTTACTCTGAGAGTATCTCTCTGAACGAATATAGATCTCCTGAAACATTTAGCGGCAACAGGATACATTCTCGGACGGTTTGATGTTAGAAGCTGCACGTCAAAAAAATATCTTCCCTTTTCTACATTGTCATATAGAACTCTTACATACCAGTCACCGGTTGTACCTATTCCTACATTAAAAGTCGGTGTCCACCAGGACCATGCAAATTGTGCCTGACTATTAAGGTAAAAATAAGTATCATCAAATAAAGAACCATCTGATCTTCTAATTTCATATCTTATCTGCTTTCCTGTATTATTTCCCTGAAGCTGCAGCCAGAAACCAATCCTGCCTTCATATCCGCTGACTGTATTTGGAGTAAAAATTCTTTCCTTAAAATAAGAGATAGGAATATTATCCATATCTCCTCCTATCAGACTCGAAGTAAAAACACCCATATCGTGTAATTTAAAAGCTGTATTTCCTACATATGCTTCCTGATCAGCCCATTGTGAAGGCAGATGATTATAATCTCCCTGCCAGGGATCTCTTTTGTTCCAAGTTCCATTTACAAAATATCCTGATTCGAAATGTAGGTGTGCATCTGTAGAAACTCCGGAACTTCCAACATATCCAATTATTCTTCCTTTCTGTACATACTCACCGAGTTTTACAGTTACTGATTTTTTCATAAGATGATAATAATATGCATAGCTCCCGTCGTCATGTTTTATAAGTATTTTATTGGCAGGATCTACATTACTCCATCCGGTATTTCTGTCAAAATTATTCATTACTGTCTGTATGACCACTCCTGATTCAGCAGCTTTAATAGCATAAAATCTGTCCATGTTACGAAAATCATGCAGACAAATGTCAGTTCCGTTATGACCGTTATATGACCAGTCATTGTCATTATAATCCTTTATACTGCCACCTGCAAGATCATCTACATAATTTACTATAACTAATCCTTCATTAAGTGCTGCTTTTAATGGCCAGTCATATGAAGGTCCTCCCATATTTAAAGGTCCTGAAATGTTTTCATGTATTGCAGGATCAAATTTAATTTCTTCCGCGGTACAGTTTGGCTGTGATGAATTTTTATCGGAGTAAAGATAAAGTTCATCTCCGATCTTCTCAGACTGACCGAATGTCAATACCGAGATTTGTAGCATTAATAAAATTATAACTGTTTTCATGATAAATGATTTTAATTAATAAACTTCACAAAATTAATACTGTCTGGTATATTTTCCAAAGAATTATTTCACCAAAAATCACCAGTAAAAAGGAATCTACTTACTGATTTAGTCCAAATATAACGTGTTTTCATTGTTTTCCTTAGAAAATAATGTTTTTGGAATCATTACATTTATCAAAAAAATAGACAGGAAAAAACAAAATTTATATATAATTCCGGTAATTGAAACGTATGATTATAAAAACTTTTGATACAGCAAATTTTTTGAATTTATGTTTAATTTATAAAGATAATTATTTTTATAAAGAATTTGAGATTTCAAAGGTTTATATTTGCAATTGAAATTTATAGAGAGTTGTCCGAGTGGTTGAAGGAGCACGCCTGGAAAGTGTGTAAGGTCGCAAGGTCTTCGCGGGTTCGAATCCCGCACTCTCTGCTGTTAAATTTAATACTTTACTTTAATGCAATTTTTAAAGGATAAAAAATGATTTTTCAATATCCCTCACACAATATTGTTTGTTCAAAACAATTTAATATTTTCAAAGGAAATCAAACAAAAACTTAACATCAGGAATAAAGTATTTTCTAATTTATAATAATTTAATATTTAAAATTTAGAATTTAATATTTAAAATTTAGAATTTAATATTGGAGAGGTGGCAGAGCGGTTGAATGCGGCAGTCTCGAAAACTGTTGTAGGGGTAACTCTATCGAGGGTTCGAATCCCTCCTTCTCCGCATTTATAAAACTACTTCATTTCAATTTTTCTTCAAAAAATTTCACCTTTTTTACTCTAAAACTTTATCACACCCGGAATAGACAATAAAGCATTCTACTGCAAAAATGTCTTTGATAAACTTCTTCCAATCAACGGAGATTATGACAGAAATATCAAAAACCATTTAAATAGTGCAATTGAAATAGACTTTGAAGGAACAATATTGGAATTGAAATCAGATAAATGTAAAAATGTATAGTTAGAGTTCGAATAATAATTTTAATAAGAAATAATGTAAATTTGTTTTTAGTAATGCGTTAAACCCTGAAAAAATGGTATTATTAATTAAAGATTGATTTTTAAATAAATCAATGTTATTTTTGTTATAATTATTTTTTCAAAATCAAACAATAAATAACATGACAAAAGAAGAACTGGTTACCAAAATGGCAGGAGATGCAGAGATCACAAAAGTTCAGGCAAGAGCAGCTTTAGAATCAATAATTGACGGTGTAAAAAAGACGTTAAAAAAAGGTGGTAAGCTTTCACTTGTAGGATTCGGAACTTTCTCAATTTCAAAAAGAAAAGCAAGATTAGGAAGAAACCCCCAGACTGGAAAAGAGATTAAAATTGCTGCAAAAAAAGTTGCAAAATTCAAAGCAGGAAAGACTCTTGCAGATCACGTAAAATAATTATAATTAGTATTAATAGAAAAGGCGGCTGTCATGCCGCCTTTTTTTATGCTCAACAAAAATTTACTTTACTACTGCAAACTTACCTGTAAATTCTTCAACATCCTGACCGTCGGAATTTTTTCCGGATGCAACATAAATGTAAATACCGGTTGGTACTGCATTTCCACCACTATCCATTAAATCCCACTCCACTCCGCCGTTGCCGTCTGCTTCTGCTATTGTTAAAATAAATTTTCCTTTCAGATCATAAATATCGATACTGGCATTTCTTGTGATATTGGCAAACGTAATATAATCCTGACCCGTGCTGACACTGTATGGATTTGGATATACATACATTTCATTCAGGTTTTCTTTGTTAAAAATAAGACCCAGACTGCTTCCCGCTCCGTCAACTATCTTTATACCTCCAGATGAATAAACATTTTTTACATTCATGATATAATTTTTTCCTGTTGCACCTATAACTGAATTTTTCTCTAAGTCAATATAAACTTTTTTTCTGTCTGCATTATCAATTGTTACAGAACTCACTGAAATATTCAAAGGCTGAAATTTATAATTCGATGTATTCCTCCCACTTACAGAATCGACTTCCATATTAAATTCAGCAGTTAATCTGTATTCACCAATTAACTCGAGTTTGGATAAATAAAATTTTATAGAATCTGTTTCCAGTACTGTAAAGCTTTTCGTATTCGTATCGACAGGCGAGCCGTAATAATCTGTAAGCACTAAAGCTTTTACATTATAGTTTCCATTTTCAGGAATGCTGTTCATTGTCAGGAAATATTCATAATTACTTTTTGCTGTAATATTCTTTGGATTAAAAGGTACAGCAGAATTTCCCGAAATCACAAATGAACTCAGATTTGGAATCAGCGTTGGAATTCTTTCTGAATATTTTAGTACAAGAAAACCGCCGTTTTGATATTCCGCTGAAAGCAGTTGTGATTTATTATGAACATATACTTTCACAGGATCCGTTAACATACTTTCTTTAACAGAATTTTGCTCATCTACTGAAGATATTTTATAATAATAATTTTTCCTGTTTAAAATAATCAGATCGATAAATAAATTAGTAACCACAGAATCATACAAAGAAAAATTCATTGTCGAATCACTTTTGTAAACCTTATATCTTTCAGCACCGGAGACAGGTTCAAATGTAAGCTCCACTGAGTTGGAATCAATACTATGACCTTTGAGATTCAGAGGTGTCGCCGGTCCTGTAAAAGCAATATCTTTTTCAAAGAAAATAAGGGAGTCATCAACAGTATTTGCACCGATCTCTTTTACACCGTCACCATCGAAATCAAATGCTATCTGATTAAATGAATTCATTCCTTCTCTGTAATAATCAGGCATAAATCTTTGAAGTGTCGTGTTGAATTTCAAAATGTAAAATAAAGTCCCGACATTTACAATCACTTCATCTCTGTTGTCATTGTCTATATCAGCAGATAAAGTAGATGTTTTTGTATAATCTTTATAATTATAAATATCCGTAATGTCCAGGAGTTCATACTGATTATCCCCCGCAGAAGTATATGAGTATAGACTGTAATATTGTATAAAGTCAGAATTCTGACTGGTCACACCGAGCGCAAAATCTTTTTTACCGTCACCGTTAAAATCACCTGAAACAATATTTTCACCTTTTATAAATCTGTATATACTGTCAATAAAAACTCTTTGGTAATTATTGTCGGAAACATTTTCATAAACTGAAACGCATGTGATTGGGATACCTGGATTTGAAGGGCTGTAAAATATATTTGAAAACATTATATCTTTTTTCCCATCATTATCAAAATCTTCAACAAGTACAACCTGGGAGTTTGTGATAGAATCTGTACCATAGAAGTTAAGATTTGCAGTCTGATTAAAATTATTACCGGATGTTGATTCAAGAATTCTGAGTCCGCTGTTACCAAATCCAAGTAATTCATTTTTACCGTCACTGTCAGTATCAGCGATCATTGACGACCAGAAGTTTCCGTTTCCCTGATCACTCCAGACAAGGTCAGTAGGTATGGCATTCTGATTTGGAGCTTCATAGAGAAATCCGTTTCTGTCGCTCGAAGCAAGTATCTCAAGTTTACCGTCTCCGTCAACATCTGCAATATCTCTCGCGATCTTAAAATCTCCCCAGTTGTCATTCGAGATCTTCTGAAAATTACCATTACTGAATTCATATACATTCAGCTTAAGATTATTATTAATATCATTTACAAGAAGATCATTAAGACCGTTTCCATTTATGTCAGTTACCGTCCTTGCAAACTGTGAATTTCCAAGTTTATAATTTTTGTTATTAAATCCGTAATTATTTATAGACGGCTGTGTATAAAAATAAAATGCCGTATCACTAAATGTTGCAGACTTGCCGTTTAGAGAAATGGCTTCAACATAAAATTCATATTCCGTATTCGGAGCAAGGTTATTTCCGTTTAGGAGTCCGAAATGTGCATTGGTTACAAAGCCTATATTCGGAGTGCCGATGTCTGCAAGAACTGAAATATACGGTTCACTTGAACCTTTTCGTTTATAATAAATTTTGCCGAGCGTACGTTTATTTGTAGCAAATAAAATCAATTGAGAAAAATTATTCTTATCAATCAGATTTCCAAACTGAATATCGGTAAACATTGGTGGATTCTTATCCTTAAAAATTATCATGCGGTGTTCAATAGTCCTGCCTGAATTACTATTTATAGCAAGTCGCAAAGTATATGACGTATCCTGAAGTCCGGCTGTATTCCACTTTAAGACTGTATCTCCGAGAACCTGAGAAGTCTGATTTGAAAGTAGCGGAATCCATTCCGAAGGTCTCTGTCCTTTTGCATAATATAGTGAGTATGATAAAAATAAATTTGATGCAGCAGAGACACTGACTGTAACAGTATCATTCTCAAAAGTATAATCCTGAGACGGCGTGTGGATTCTTGAAATGGTCGGATTATTAAAATTCTGAAGAGCATTCAACGCATCGACCCTTCCCGAAGATCTGACATGATCCCATGAATTTTGTCCTTGCAGCATAGCCGTAGTAGAAACAAGAATACCCCTTATCTCTTCATTAGTAAGAGAAGGATTTTTTGAAAGAAGCATTCCGGAAATCCCTGCAACGATCGGCGCTGCAAATGAAGTGCCGTTTAATTTATTATAATCACCGCCGTATTGCGAACTGCCTTTGCCGACACGGACTGTAGTTAAATTCTGAAAACCCGGTGCAAATATATCAACTGTCTCACCGTAAGAAGAAAAACTTGCTTTATTATTTGAATTGTCTGAAGCTCCGACAGAAACCACTTCATCATAAGCTGAAGGGTAATGAAGTCTGTCTGTACCGTCATTTCCTGCTGAGCAAATAATCAGAACATTCTGTAAATATGCAAATCTAATTACATCTTTTAAAAGATTACTGAATACATAATCTCCAAAACTGAAATTGAAAACTTTTACACCATTGGCAACTCCGTATAAAATTGCATTTGCAACATCGTCTTCTTCTCCGTAACCTTCAGCATCAAAAGCTCTAAGCACCATTACTTTACAGCCGGGTGCTACAGAGGAAATACCTGTAATGTTGTTGAATCCTGCATTGATAATTCCTGTTACTGCAGTACCATGTGAGACACTGTTATCATCAGTCGGATCATTATCAGGGTCAAGATAATCACCTCTTCTCGGATCGCCTGTCAACGGTTCGTCTGTAAAATCCCATCCTCTCCAGTCATCAATGAATCCGTTATTATCATCATCTATTCCGTTTGATTCTTTGCCATTGCCGTATTCACCGTAATTAATTTTAAAACTGTTCTGAAGATCCGGATGCAGAAAATCCAGACCGGTATCAATTACGCCAATGACTATATTAGAATCTCCCAAAGTAATATCCCATGCATTATTCATTCCAATCATATTGAGGTAATTTTGATCAGAGTAATATGGATCATTTGGTGTAACAGGAGGACCTTGGATATCATCAACTTTCAGAACATTATTGAACTGAATATATTCTATGAATTCATTTTTACCAGCAGCAGTCAGTAGCAGATCAAGATTTTCATTATTAGTTTCAGAAATAAAAATTCTGTTGAGACCTGTTTTTGATATAGCATCCGACAAATTCCTGTTATCAAAATTTTGCAAAACCCTTTCATTGAAAACAGGTTTTGACTTTTTCAAACCAAAGTCCCTGCTAAGTTTCGACACAGTAGAATTGCCTGATTCGGGTCTGTTATTTTTAAAGTTTGAAATTACTGAAGCAGGTGTGTTTTCTTTGAATTTTATAATTACAGTTGTTTGTGAAAATACTGTATGGCTGCAGAAAAGAATAGCTAATACAAAAAGTGTTGTTAATATTTTTACGGAATTCATATAATTGATAGATGACCTTTTTTTGAATTTAAGAATGCTGTAATTAATTGTTACCGTCCTTTTTAATTTTTTTCAAAACCCAGTTATCATTATCTATAATAACATCTATAGGTTTACCTTTTAAAGTATGATCGATCTGCTGATTTCTTTTATCATTAAAAACTATGATCTCTTCATCTCCTGAGTTTGTTTTAAACAATATCTTTATTGGCATGGAATATACTTCCAAATCTTCCTGTGTTTGATTTAAATTAATTGATACTTTGTATGAAGTTTCTGAATTTTCTTTTGAGTTTTCCTGTGATTTATTTATCTGATCGAAATTCCATGAGTAATTATATTCGGGTCGCCCTGTGCCGGTAAATATCCATTGATTGAAAAAATATTTCAAGTCATTTCCCGTAATGTCCTCACATACTTTTTGAAAATCATAAGTATCAGCATTCTGATATTTGAATTTTTCATAATAAGTTTTGAGAATTTCAAAGAAGAGTGAATCTCCCGTAACACCTCTAAGCATATGTAGAACCCAGCTTCCTTTTTTATATATTGTAGGACCGAAGATGTAACCCTCAGGATCATAAAGAGTGCCCATAAAAAACGAATAATCATTTTTTCTCATAAAATTTTTATATGCATCAAATCCATTTTTATGTTCGACCCAAAGAGCTTCTCCATAAGAGGCGAAACCTTCATTCAGCCAGATGTCCTTCCATGATTTCGGCGTCACAGCATCTCCATACCATTGATGGACAAGTTCATGAACTACAACATCTTCATATTTCCCGTTTCCGGTAACGAGTGTATATCCCATACTTGAAATAGTCTGATGCTCCATCGCACCTCCGACCCAGCCGAATGTAGCCATCCCGTATTTTTCATTTATGAATGGATACTCACCGAATTTTTCAGAAAAGAAACTTAACATTTCAGGAGTATCTTTCCAGTCGATCTTTGCTTTTTCTGTTAAGTATGGATATGTATAATATTCGACAGGCATTTTTATGTTTCCGTCAACAGAAGTATAAGTATCATTCCAACTGTCATAATATCCGATCGCAAGTGAAACCAGATAAGTAGCTGTAGGATAAGCCGATCTCCAGTGAAAAGTTTTCATTCCTGCTTCATCTGTCAAAATATTCTCAAGCTTTCCGTTTGAAACTGCTGTGAGTTTTTTCGGGACGGTAATAATAACTTCGACATCAGCTTTATCAGATAATACATCTTTACAGGGCCACCAGGTCTTTGCGTGATTAGGTTCGCTTAAAGTATAAATAGAAGGTTCATTGTCAAAATTTTTAATATTGAAAGAATCGAAGCCTTTGTTTATTGGTTTACCTTCATAATTAATTTCGACACTGAATTCTTCATCTTTATCAATCAATCCCCTGCTGTCAGCAACAATTAAATTATCATTCCTTTTGTATGAGCTTTTTGAAAGTTCATCACCATTTATTTTAATTGAATTTATTTTAAGATCATCACTAAGGTCTATATAAATAAAATTCAGAGTATCTGACAAACAGAGAGATCTCATATTCATAATTCCGAAAATTTTTTTATCGGGAATATCAAATGATAATTTAAGTGAATAGGCTTTGACATCATATAGATCCTGATAATTAATAACAGCGGAATTAACTTCATTCAATGAATCTTCTTCAAAATTCTCATAATATTTTGCCGAAATGATCTGATAATATTTAAACATCTTATCTCTGTCTACAGTCGAATAAATAAATGCAAGCCCTGCAATCGTCCAGAATATTACAGCAATAGACACAATCACAAATACAGGAATAATAATTTTCAATTTTTTCATATTATCGGGAGAAAGAAAGGAAACTAAACACTATTTAGATTAAAAAGTTTATTTGGTAAAATTAAAGTCAGTGAATTTCAAATTCATTCTAATATACTGACCAAAGTCATATCTTTACAAAAAAGTATCTCTTATTTTGCAATTAAATTAGTTAAATTTACTACTAATTTAAAATTAATAATTGATGGGAAAAAGTAACTTACTGTTTACATTGATCACTTTGATTTTGTTTTCAACTGTGTTTTCATCTTGTATCTCAATCAGCAGGAACATTAAAGTAAATTCTGACGGCACCGGATCTGAGATCCTGAATCTTACTTTTAAAAAAGAATTTTACGACGTAATGGCTTCAATGACATCGCTGATGGATTCAACCCGAAGACAGGGTTTTCTAGATTCGTTATACAGTGATGAAGTTTTTGAAAATAAGACAATTGAAAAGTATGATTCAATACAGGGCATAAAAGTCATTGATCTAAATACAGTAATGAATTCTGACTCATCAAAAACATTTACAATTGATTATGAATTCGATGATATTAAAAAGATCGGATCGTCTTTAAATTATATTAATGAGAATGATGATAAATATAAGACAGATGTAATATTTAAAGAAGATAACGGAAAAGTAACATTTCTTTATTTATATGAAATGAAAGGTGATGATCTCTCGGAAGAACTTGGTGATAATGATTCATTAGCACAAAAGATGAAATTAAGTATGGCTATGATGTTTGAAGGGGGAGATTTTGATTTTGAAGTCGAAATGCCTTATGATGTAATCTCTACAAATGCAACTGAGCAGGATGGCAGAAAGTTGAAATGGCATTATCCAATGTCGGATATTTTTACAAAAGATAAGATAAGTCTGGAAGCAGAGATGCAGAAATAGTAAATCCCCATGTGGATAAAGAAAAGTGATTAATGTGGATATAATGGACAGTTTCGAATGGAGTGAAATTTTATAATGAAAATTAAGTTGTTTACAGTGTTTTTCTTACAATAAATGTAATTTCCATGGTACAAAAATTGAGTTTGAAATAAATACAAATTAATTTAATAATGATCAAAAACTATTTAATATTTACAGTTTGCGCAATGATGTTTGTAGTACTTTCATCTTGTACAAAAGAAGTACCGCCAGAACTTTTAAAGAACAATAATAGCAGTTCTAATACAACACAAAAGCAGGAAATGCCGGATGATTCAATTCACAGAAATTTAAAGAACAATAGTGAATCTGGAAATACCGGAGGCGAGGAAAGCTGGAATGATGAAGGTGCGAATAAACTGATCAAAGAAGCAGATGCAGCAGATGCTGCTTATGTGAAAACAAAATCAGATAAAGATAAAGAGACATGTGTAAATATGCAGTTGAAAGCTGCTAATTATTTAATGTTTGACGCAGATCTTCCTCCAAAAGATAAATATAAGCCGGCTTTACAAAGATACAGAAGAGTACTTGAATTGGATCCAGGTAATCAGGAAGCAATGGTAAACAAACAGCAGATTGAGGAAATTTATCAGTCGATGGGTAAACCAATACCGAATTAAAATTTAATTTTTTTAAAAAGATTTTAAATAAATTATCATGAATAAAAAAACAATAATCGGAGTTTTATTAATAGCAGTATTTTTAGTAGTAGGCTTTCTGACATTTACAGAAAGTAATATAGAGTACACGAATTTCGATCAGGCATCCGGAAGTCACAGGACCTGCCAGGTAAAAGGTTACTGGCAAAAGGATAAGGAAGCAAAATATGATGCAGCAACTAATCAGTTCACATTTTATATGTTAGATGAAAGCAATAAAGAAATGAAAGTGGTACTGGATGGATCAAGACCAAATAATTTTGAAATGGCTGAATCTGTAGTAGCAAAAGGTAAAGTTAAGGATGGCAATTTTTATGCAAAAGAAGTATTAACTAAATGTCCTTCCAAGTATGAAGGCGAAGGTCATGAAGTAAAAAAAACAGGTACATAAATTTAATTTAAGTTCATCATGGGTCATTTTTTTATAACAGCAGGATTTATTTCAGGATTAGTTGCAACTGCAGCATATTTTTTTGTCAGCAGAGGCAATGAAAAGCTCTTAAAGCCTGCAAGAATATTTTTCCACCTGGCAGTAGTAATGACAGTAGCATCTGCCGCTTTTTTAATTTATCTCATTATTACACACCAGTTTCAATACACTTATGTATGGAATTATAGTTCGAAAGATCTTCCAATAAATCTTCTGATCTCTACATTTTATGCAGGTCAGGAGGGAAGTTTTCATCTGTGGGCATTTTTAACTGCAGTAATTGGGATTTTCCTTCACAGTTATCTGATAAAAAGAGATTCAGAAAATGCAAAAGCTGAACACTCACATAAGGATGATTTTGAACCACTTGTAATGTTAAGTTATTCTCTAATACTTACATTTTTATTATTTATAATGATAATAAAATCTCCTTACATGCTGGTATGGGAATCATTTCCAAAAGATGTGGAAGCAGGGTTTATACCTCAGGACGGTCGAGGATTGAATCCTTTACTGCAGAATTTCTGGATGACAATTCATCCGCCTATTTTATTCACAGGATTTTCCTCACTAGCAATTCCATTTGCATTTGCACTTGCTGCATTATTTAAGAACAGATATGACAGATGGATGAAGCTCGCACTTCCATGGACTTTATTTTCAGGAATGATACTTGGAGTTGGTATTATGCTTGGCGGATTCTGGGCATACGGAGTTCTTGGATGGGGAGGTTACTGGGGCTGGGATCCGGTTGAGAATTCTTCATTAGTTCCATGGATAATTATAGTTGCTGCAATTCACACAATGGTAGGCGAAGAGAAAACAGGAAAGTACAAAAAAACAAGTTTACTACTTTGTATACTCGGATTTGTATTTATGCTTTATTCGACATTCATGACAAGAAGCGGACTTCTTGGAGATGCATCAGTTCATTCATTTGTAGATCCGGGACAGGAAGTATATTTGTTTTTAATTGTTTTCCTTTCTCTTTTCGGCGGAGGCGGAATCGCAATGATCCTTTACAGATTAAAAAGTTTAAAATCTCTTTCGACAAATGCCGGTATTATGCTATCCCGTGAATCAGCATTAATCATCGGGGCAATCACTTTATGTGCAACAGCATTAATAATTTCAGTAGGAACAAGCTGGCCTATATTCACTAAAGCTACAGTGGATCCTGCTTTTTATAATAAAATGAATTTGCCTCTTGCAATAATAATTGCTTTAGTAAATGGCATAAGTATCCTTCTGGCATGGAAACATACTGATCACAAAAGATTTTTGAAATCGCTTTATATGCCGGTAATTTTAACTGTAATTTTCACAACAGGACTTGTAATACTTGGAATTGATGATATTTTAATAGCAGTCTTTGCTGCTTCAGCATTGTTTGCATTCTTTATTAATCTGAATATAATATTTAAGATACTTACCAAGAGTACCGTAAAGGCAGGTCCATATATTGCACATCTTGGGATAATGATTTTGTTTTTGGGAATTATCGGTTCATCAAAATATTCGCAGGAAGAAAATGTTTCACTTCCACTTGGTGAATCAAAAGAAGCGTTAGGCTATAATCTGACTTACAAAGGTGCAAGTCTTATTCCGGGTACAGAAGATAAATATCATTTTAATGTAATAGTGGAAAAAGAAGGTAAAGGATATTTATTACAACCAATTATGTATTACAGTGATTATTCAGAAGGCATTATGAAGAATCCGGACATTGCAAACCTTGTCACCAAAGATATATATTTAGAACCAATTTCGCTTGAAACTCCGGAGCCGTATTCAGCAGAGGATGTAGTTAATTTAACCAAAGGCAGTGAAAAAGAAATTAAGGGAGTAAATGTAAAATTCATAGAGTTCGATCAGTCAAAATTCAACCAGGAGTCAATGGCAAAAGGCGAAGAAAATATACTTGGTGCTAAACTTGAAATTACAATGGACGGAAAGACTGAAGAATTGATAGTAGAACAATATTTTTCAAAAGGTCAGACACAGAATATTCCTGCTAAGATAGAATCCAATGATAAATTCACATTTTACCTTACAAAAATTTCAATAGCGGGTGAATCGGGGATTGAAATAGCAGTTGCAGAAGATCATCAGCATTCAACTCATAGTTCAGAAACATTGATATTAACAGCAAGTATAAAGCCGTTTATAAACCTTGTCTGGGGCGGAACGATAATTATGGCATTAGGTTTCTTCGCATCATTATTGAGCCGTTACAGAAGATTTAAAGGTCCGAAAGTAAAATCACCGGAAGGAAATCAAAATGGTCACAGTAACGGACACAACTCAGTTCACAGTAAAAACGGACACGAAAAAGTTCATGCCGAACATGAGAACTAAATAATAAAAATTTTTATTCAAACCGGAATTTCAATTCTCTGTTAATTGTAGTTCCGGTTTTTTATTTTACAAAAACGATCAAATAAAATTCTGAACCCAATTCTAATAATGAAATTAATTTTATACATACAGGCTTTTTTATTTTTTATCTCAGCTTATCAAAACAGCTGCGGTAATACAGAAGAGCATATCAAACAAAAAGACAGCACTGAAAAAGTACTTTCAATACCAGATGGTCTTCAAAAATTAGTAAATGCTTACCCCGAATTTCTTGAAAAAGCCGATGAGAATAATCTTTACTGGAAAGATGGAACTGTAATGATCTATGACGATGGTATTGAAGACAAGACTCATGATGAAATGTTGAATGATTCTGATCTTGAGGATATGATGTCACAAAAATATACAAAAGGACGCAACTGGAATGAACCTCCTCCGGAAAATTTCGAACCGGGAAGAATAAGATATGAGCCGTTTTTTTTGAAAATGTATGGGAATAATTCCAATGAAGTAAGCAGTGAGATAGTAAATGTAACCTGGGTGGATGGTTCACAGATAAGTTTCAGCAATGTGAACGGAGCAGCAGACAGTCTGGAAAAAGTTGCTGAAGAATTGTCTCAGCTTCCGGGTGAATTTCATAAATACTTAAAAAATATCGGTGGTACTTTTGTATGGAGAAATATAGCTGGTACAGACAGGCTGAGTAATCATTCATTCGGGACTGCAATAGATATCAACACAATGTATTCAGATTACTGGAAATGGAATAAAAATGTAACTTATGTGAACAGGATACCGATTGAAATAGCGGAAGTATTTGAAAAATACGGATTCATCTGGGGAGGTAAATGGTATCATTATGACACAATGCATTTTGAATTCAGACCTGAACTTACTGCTGATTAAAAAAAATTCAACACAAGCAAAATAAAAATTCAGAGTTAGTGTAATTATTTTTGACGGACTTCACGGGGTTTCCGGACTTAAAATAACTATTGATATAATCTTCACAGGAAGGTTCAAATTTGAGGGAAGAGATCTGACTATAAAATTATTGAATGATGAACATTCACCGGTAGTAAAATGGAAGGTACTGAATTCATTTCCGGTGAATTATTCGGGACTTGTACTGGAAGCAAATTCAAGTGAGATTGCTATGGAGGTATTGGAAATTTCACATGAGAGGCTGACGGTAGAAACGGTTTAAACCGTTTCTGTCAGAAATGTCGAACTTGTTTTTTTTAGTTAAATTTAGTTTTGGTAAATCAAGTTCACTACAGCTTTCAATTCGAATTGAAGGGAAAATGGATTCGGAATTAGGCACTGTGTTTTAGTTTCGGTATAAAATTTATTTTTCCGTTCACTTCGATTACATTCGGCAGAAACGGTTTAAACCGTTTCAGATGGATATACCACATCAGTTATATCGTTCTGAGCAAAATTCATCTCCACCTTCTTTAGCAAAGTTCACAATTAAAATTCTATTTCAAATTTCACCGGAGGAGTTAATTTTTTAAATTCATATCTGACTTAGAAGTCTGTTTTAACCAACAATTTAAACCGCCCGACAATAAACGGTTAAAACCGTTTCACCAAAACCTACCCACTAATTATTATAATCCACCACTCCATTCACATGCTTACTCTTATTTATTATACTACCCGCCTGATCTATCACCGAACCATGACACTGATAGCAAATATTTATTGTATAACTCGGATAATGCGGGTGAAAGAAATTTCCGTTCGGTATTGGATTTGGATTTCCAGTTACTGGATCTCCATGACATGACCCGCATTTTACACTGTTTTTATCTGTCCATACCGGAACTGCTTCTGTATTTCCGTCCCTGAAATTTCCATGGCAATACGATCCCGAACAGGTAGCCGTATTCCTGTCCCATACAGGATCAGGATTTATCTCTCCTCCCTTAAATGTAGTCTGTGTCTTTGACAATGAGCCGAAATTCACTTCTGCTATTCCGTCAGGGAAATTCCCTATATGATCGGGTGAATTAAATCCGCTTGTAAGTGGAGTATGACATTCATTGCATTCTACACTTGCTGAATACTGTGTAGAATCTATATGATATGAATGAACTCCCACTCCAATATATGAAACACTCGTCTCTCCGTTCAATGCCTTCGGTGGATATGATCTTCCCGAAACTCCACCGTGGCACAGACGACAGTTCTGTGGTCCGCCGGATGATGTGTGACAGGTCAGACAACTTGAACCCGAACTTCCACCGGCATAATCATTTCCATGACAACTCTGACATACCTGCAAATTCCACTGCTTATTTTCATTTATAAAATTGCCGTGAAAATCCGGTGTATCTCCGTCTGCCCATCCGGGTGGATGAACATATACCTCAGGAGAAGTTACAAGATCATTCTGAACTTCACTACAGCCATTGTAAATAATTGCCGTAGATAATACTGTTAATAAAGCCAGATAAAATATTTTAAGCTTATTCATATTTTTAAAATTAAAATTGTACCGGTATATTTTCAATTTTTAATGTGTTCATCTTTCCATCCCGTGACAATATCCGCAAAATCCTACTCCAGCTACTCCATCCGGTCTTGCATTCGGATCTGTGTGACATGTATAACAAACAGCTCCCTGTGTATCATGCCAAATTCCTTTCTCATCATTAAGATATCCACTTTGATGTGTCCTTGGATTTGTCCCTTCTATTCCGTCATTATCAAAGTGACATTGGACACAAACCGGATCACTTCCCTGAACGTCATGACAAGACTGACACGATTCTATATCCCTTTTTGCCAGATCTGAATGAAGTCCTCCCCCAGTATTTACACCTACTGTTGTAAAGTTTGGTTGAGAATGACTCTTAGGAGAAATTCCTGTAATCAGATCACCTCCATTTGAATGACAACTTGCACAAAAATCAGTCGGATTATGACAGGTCTTGCATTCAAAAGATTTGCTGTCTGCATCCAGTCCGTGTGTAAATTTATAGTTTAATGTGTGAGCAGTAGTCAGCTTCTGCAAAGCTCCGCGGTCTGTTCTAGTACCTGTTTCTTTTGTATAATACGGCACATAAAAATCTTCAGGTGTATTGTTGCCAGAATACTTTAGCGGACTGTGACATGCCTGACAGAAATTATCACTGTGACACATCATACAATTATTCTTTTCAGAAAATGCCACCTTTGATGTATGTTCATTCAAAAAATTTGACTGAAGATGATCCTTAGGCGTGAGATTGGTAAGGTTAGTGTGACATACTTCACATTCGTTCGCTGCCTTCTTGTTATTGTGACAACTGTAACAGCTTTCCATTGTCGGCATTACCTGAGAACTTTCTTTCGAAAATTTCACCTTATCCATATCTTTATGGCAATCCACACATTGCTGTTGTGAATTATGCTCCTTATGTGAAAAATAAAGTTCACTGTCGGATGATCTGAGCTTTTTATAAACATTATCATAATGGCAAAGACCACATTCTTTCTCATCATTTACATCATGGCATTCTTCACAATTTTTTTTCGTAGGATTTAAATTATCTTTGGCAGAAGTAGAATTTACTGCCGCTGTATGACAATCAGCACATTTTATTTCGGCACCCTGAGAATGAAGTTCATGATTAAATTTTATCAGCTTACTATTGTCATATTTAGTTGAATTTTCATTAGTATTTTTTACTGCTGAAATATTGAATACTTCATTCAATTTCATTGCTTCAGTCTCTTCATTTGTCAGATAAGCTGTCGTTGTCAGGAATATCATTATCCCAGTAAGAAATAAAATATAATAAACTATAAATTTCGTTTTCATTTTCTTTTGTTTAAAATTTTGTGAACAACCAGTAATTAATTCCGACTATAAATCTCGAGTCTGTTTTGTAAATTTCATTGGTGATCAATTGCCCCTGCAAATCTATACTGAACTGAAGGTTTGGTCTGTATGTCAATCCAAGTGATCCGCTGAATGCACTTTGAAATTCCGTTGAATATTCTCCAAGTTTATAACTCGAAAAATTTAAACTCAAATTCATCGACAATATTTTTTCTATTAATTGCCTGTAATAATATCCGTTGACTCCATTAGATTCACCACTATATCCTCCATAATAAACATACGCAAGTCCGTACGACGGATTATTTATTCCTGCCTGCACCTTTACAGAATTATCATTAGTATAGATCACATCAGATACTTTTGCATATGCATTGATACCGTTACTGAAAGAATAATTCACTCCCCCGCCGGCTTCCTGAAATTCAGACTGATCAAATGTACTGAATATACTATTGTATCTTATCTGTGGCTGATTGTATGTATAAAATCCTGTGACATTAAAATTATCTGAAGCCGTTACAGTTGCGTTAAATTCACCTCTGTAAATTTTCCTGTTATTAAAATCATAATAAAATTTTCCAAAGAAAAAATGTTTCTTTAAATATGTATAATTCATGTCCAGACCTATTAGCTGATCTGTAGGTGAATCAAGACTTATTGTTGTTTCATATGGATTAAATAAAGTGTCATATCTTATGGCTGAGTATGGCTCAGGTTTATTATGCTTATTCACATAACTAACCCCTGCGAAAAAATCTCTTAAACCATAATATGAAAAATTACCCCCGTAAATACTGTTCTCGCTAAAAGGCGCATATCCCGTAAATTCATAATCCTGTTCAGTGATCGATCCTCCGAATGCCGTAAACTGATATTCCTTATTTGCTCCTGCTTTCAGCTTCAGATAAAGTCCGTCCATTGCTCCAGACTCTACACCCGAAAATAAATACTGTCTCCCGATTTTCATATCTAATACATCAAATAAATTTGCTCCCTTTATGTAAAGATTATAAAATCTGTAATCAAATCCTTTTCCGATCTGGTTCATTAAATCAGCATCTGTCTGTATGAGTGTATTAAAAGTCCATTTATCCTGTCTGACCTCCATTAGAATATTCTCATAACTTCTGAGATGACTGGTTTTATTAGTACTGCCGATGCTGTCTGCTCTCTGCCATCCGTAAACCTGTGCACTTAATCTTAAATTCAGAGACTGAGCATTTACAGAAAAAGTACATGTCAACAGCATTAAAATTATAAGCGGTTTCAAAGCGTAATAAGTTTTCATAATATTTTCCTGTTCATTTTCTTAATCTGTTTCTGATTCATTTTCAGAATCAATATTTTTTGGTGTCGGGTGAGCAATCATTTCCCACATCGGCTCATAATCAAATTGAAAATATGTTGGGCTTTCCGTGTTGTGACATTGAATACAAAATTTTTCCTTTTCATTATGAATTATAAGACCTAATGAAAATGCTCTCTCTTTATCTTTCATCACTGAAAGAGATTTGTATTCTGATCCGGGTCCGTGACAACTTTCACACTGCACACCCTGCGTTATATCAAATGTTTCCTGAAACTCACTTACATCAGTAATACTTCCTGTTGTATGGCATTTTACACATTCAGGTGTCTCAACCGCAGGAGTGTTAAAGCCTTTTGATAATGCAATACTGTCAGCACGAATTGTCTGAAGCGTTTCAAAAGCTTTTGAATGTTTTGATTCACTCCAGATCTTTTCCTGATTTCCCTGTGATTCAGATTTGTGACATGAGCTGACACATGAATTTACTCCTACATACTTATACTTTTCCTTTGATATGTTTTCTGATCCTGATAAAATATTTATCAGAATGACCATCGGAATAATAAGCAAAATTAAATACTTCATATTGTGCATACCTATTTTATTAATGAAAAGCTATTTCCATTTTTTATAAAAAACCCAATACAAGTCAGAGTAAAATTTACTCTACTCCTGCCGGTTTTGGATGCTTTATTTTATCCCACATTTCAGCATAATTAAACTCAACGAAAGTTGGAGAGTTTGAATTATGACAATTTGTACAAAAATTTTCACCATCGGTATGAACAATAAGACCAGCATCAATTGATTTCTGCTTATCTTTCATTATCGAAAGTTTTTTGTATTCAGAACCGGGTCCATGGCATGATTCGCACTGTACACCTTCTGTTTTATCAAACGTGACTTCTAATGCTTCCGGCATCATTTCTCTTCCAAGTACATGACATACTACGCATTCAGGTGTTTCTGCTGCTGCTGTTGAATGTCCTTTAGCATTTGCGATGCTGTCAGCAAATGGTGTCTGAAGGGATTTGAATGCCTGGGAATGTTTTGAATTTTTCCAGATTTCAAGCTGATTACCCTGTTTCTCGCTTTTATGACAGGCGCCTAAGCAAGTCGTCACTCCTACATACTTCGCCTGGGACTGCGGCTGCGATTTTGTAATTTCGATGTTAATTAAAATTGCTATGACAGCAAATACTGCTGTAAGCAACAAAATGAACGATATCTTTTTCATTTTTTTATTGATTTATTTTTTAAAATATTTTAAAGTAAATTTTATTTTTCAGTACTTGATTAAAAAAATTATTTAACTTTATTACTTTTTTCATTATCTGGATCTTTGGTCCCGGATGTTTTGTCATTACTTTTTGCGTTACCATCGCTGCTGTCAGTTATATTGTTTTTCTGATCTGATATATCATTTGAAACATTGTCCGGTTTTGTGTCAGGCTTAATTACATCTGAAACTTTTGTATCTACTTCAGTTTGTTCTGTTTCACTCACTACAGTTCCGTCTTTCTCAATATTCATTTCTTTTTTATTCAGTCTGTTTTCAATTTCCTCAAGTTCCAGTGGATGTTCTTCCTCCATTTCTTTTCTAGTCATTTTTCCGCTGAACCAAACCTTGCTTCCCGGAAATTTATCAGGATTAAAATGTACATTATAAAAATGCCAGATCAAAATTGCAAGTGTAGCAAGCAATGCTTCATCACTGTGAGCTTCACGAGATATCGCATGCACATAATTATCCACTATTCCAGATGTAAAAGATATATCCACTTCCCCGAAAAACATGGGATAGAATTTCCCCTGAAACATCCACATTATTATCCCTGAACCGATCATTATAATAAATCCCCAGTACACAGCCCAGTAATCAAATTTCTCTATGAAACTGAATCTTCCGAATTTCGGCTTGTCCTTTTTTTTACCAAAGAAATACTGCAGCTGATGAAAAAAATCATTCATATCTTTTTTCCCCGGGATCAGCAGCATAAAGTCTCTTCTTCCTGACCTGTTTATTATCGAAAATAATAAATGGTAAATCCCAATTACTATCAGTCCAAGAGCAGCAAAATGGTGTACCTTCCTTGCTCCGTCAGTTCCTCCAAGCAAATTTATAACAGACTTTGCCCAGTCCGTTGTATAAAATTTCAAAGGCAGTCCGGATATTATCAATAGAATTGTACATACCATTAATATAATATGCTGTAACCGGATATTTAATCCGAACCTTTGAAATTCTGTTGAATTTGTCTCAATATTTGATCCAGAACTATTCATCATTATTTTCTGATTTCGGTCTTTTCCTTTCTCGTATTTTACTTCTCAAATCTAGGACTATGTATAAGAAAAGAGAAAATAAAATTGTGAACGTAAAATATTTGAAGAATGTACTAACATAATATATAAATCCCGAATCCTTCGACTTTGGATCTAGGTGTATTTTTCCTTTTACAAAATTAACGCTCGCATTCGGATGACAATCTGTCTGCCCGCATGTCTTTGAAATGTTTGATTGATGTATACTTGATTGCGGATCATCTTCCCTGCGGATATTGTGAGTTCCGTGACAACTCGCGCAGTTTGCAGCTTTCTCATCTCCAAACTGAATGTATATTCCGTGTATGCTTTCCTTAAACGTCTCTACCTGTTTTGTCTTTATGTCATACTTTTCATTTATTACTCTCGAATCGTGACAATCGGAACAAGTCTGAACAATTCCTTTTGAATATGAAAGTTTGTTTTCCTTTTCATCAGCTTTAAGAATTATGTGATTGCCGTGACAAGTATTGCAAGTCGGTACATTCGGGTTTTCCTTTTCACTCTGTGAAATATCATGAACGCTCCCGCTGTATTCCGCTAATTCACTGCTGTGACAGTTTGACTGTCCGCAAGTAGAAACAATATTATTTCTGTTTACCCTTGAATGCGGATCGTCTGGCTTATCCATCTCATGTGCGCCATGACAGTCTGAACATGTCGCCGAACTCATGTCCCCTTTTAATAATGCTTTATAATGTACGCTGTTTTTAAAATCAATTACCATTTCATCATTACCTTCCTTAGTTTTTTCAGCAAGTTTACTTTTTTCGTGACAGCTAATACATTTATTTGCAATGTTCAGCTTTGAAAATTCATCGGATAAAAGTGTTGCCTGTATATTATGTTCGCCATGACAGTCAGAACAAGTTGGCGCATCTTTATTATTATTAATAAGTTCTTTTCCGTGTTTAGATTTTTTAAAATTCGCAACAACATCAGCATGACATTTACCGCAGGTCTCGACAAGCTGCGCTCTCTTTGTCGAAGACTTCGGATCATCCGGACTCTGGATCATGTGATCTCCGTGACAATCCGTACAGCCGGCAGATTCCATACCGCCTTTCCCGATTGATGCATGCACACTTGTTTTATATTGCGCGACAAACTTTGCCGATCCGGTTTCCTCGCCCGGAAAAAGTTTTTCATCCAAATGACATTTCATACATGCTTCAGATTCTATCTTGAATTTGCTTGTCACTATCTTATGCGAACCGTGACAGTCAGTGCAGACAGGAGTGTTCTTATTTCCATCCTTTATTGCAGAATGGTGAATACTTCCTTTGAAATTCATCTTACTGTCGTTATGACACTTTCCACATAAATCTGTTATCTGATTTCTTGAAATCTTTTTTACCTGATGTCCGTCTCCGTGACAGTCATTACATTTCACTCCTTTTTTTGAATGTATACTCGAACTGAATTGAGTAATTGATTTTTTCTTATGACAACTCAGACAATTTGCAGAACTCTCAGCTTGAGTTTCCTTAACCGGCATTATGTCATGCTTGCCGTGACAATCAACACACTCTGTCTTTGCATGAACACTATGCTCAATTCCTTTCAGATCATCATGGCAGGTGCTGCATTCTACAGCTTTACTGTTTTTTGAATGTGGTATCTCGTCAGGATTATAATTCAAATGACAGTCTGAACATTCAGCACTTCCATGAACAGATTTCTTATAAAGTTCAGGATTTACAAAAACTGATATTTGTTTAGTGCCTGATTCCATTTGGAGTTCACTATCCTCATGGCAAGCCAGGCAATCATCGATATCTTTGGACTTACTGGTTGTATATTCTACCGCAGAGATCGAAATGAAAATTATCAGACATAATGAAATTAAAAACGCCGCGATATATTTTATATTAATTTTCAATCTCTTTTTCTTTAAATACACTGTCCAATGTCTGAAATAATTCACTCAATTTTAAAGGCTCGGATATATTACTATAATCTCCGTTGATTTTTTTACTGTCTTTATTTAATGATGGTAAAAAAATGTATGAAGAATTACAAAATTTTAATTTCAAATTTGAAAACAAGCCTTCATCAATCCCTGAATCTATCACAAAGCATTCAATATCATGACTCAATTCGATGATATTCTTTACAGAAAGTTTATTTCCGTCTGAAATTGATACTTCATATCCCTTTGATCTCAAAGTCTTTTGAATCATCTGACAAATACTGTCATCTATACAAATTATGTGAATTATTCTTTTCATCAATTTCGGACACTTAAATTCATTAATATTATGTCAATAAATGTGCCACCGAAACGTGAAATTTCTATTAATTTTAAACTAAAAACGAAGTGTATTTGGAAAAAGTGAGATTATGTACCATTTTTATGGGGAAATTATCGACAATGTAGAATTTTGAACTAATGTTAAACAGTCGGGGATATGTAAAAATTTTCTGCGGGATTGACAGGAATCAGCAGGATTTTAGATGTTGGTGAAACAAATTTGAATTTATTTGAATAAAATTGTCTATTCAAGATTATATTCTCTGATTTTTTTATACAGCGTCTTGCGATCAATTCCCAATATCTGAGATACTTTAAGTTTATTCCATTTATTTTCATCAAGTATTTTACTGATGTAAATTTTTTCAAGCTCCTTCAGACCGCCAGTGATATTTGAAATACTGTCGTTCATATTTCCGCCTCCGCTGTCTGAGATCCTGAAATCGCTTTTTTTAATAACATTATCGGCAGAACTGAGAGCAGTTCTTTCCAGCATATTTTCAAGCTCACGTATATTTCCCTTCCAGTTATGATTCATCAGCAGTTCAAGTGCATCGGCATCTATTGAATAATTTTTATCATACCTTACAGAAAGTTTTTTCAAAATGTGATCCGTCAAAAGCGGAATGTCATCCATCCTTTCAGTAAGAGCAGGCATTACTATTGTCACTGTTGATATTCTGTAATAAAGATCCTCTCTGAATTTCTTTTCAAGTATCAGTTCATTTATATTCTGATTAGTTGCTGAGATCAGTCTGACATCTACCTTTTTAATTTTGTCACTGCCAATAGGTTTTATTTCCCAGTTCTCGATCACACGCAAAAGTTTTGACTGCAGATGAAAAGGCATTTCTGCGATCTCATCCAAAAGCAATGTCCCGCCATTGGCCTGTTCAAATACTCCCTTTTGATTTTCAGTCGCACCGGTAAATGCGCCTTTGGTATGTCCAAAGAGTTCACTCTCTAATAAATTTTCGGGAATCGCACTGCAGTTGATCGCTATGAATGGATTATCTTTTCGGAGACTGTTATTGTGAATAGCCCTCGATACAAGTTCCTTTCCTGTGCCGCTCTGTCCTTCCACCAAAACATTTACATTAGTCTCAGATACATTTTTTATCATCTCAAATACACTCTTCATCTTCCGACTTCTTCCTATCATATTACCAAAGTTGTGATTCTTATCTATCTCATTCTTCAGATCTTTGAGACGTTGATTCAGCTTAATATTGTCTAAAGCTTTTTTAACTTTGATCTTAAATTCATCTATATTAAATGGCTTGCTCAGATAATCAAAAGCACCGCTCTTCATCGACTCTACTGCCGAATCCACCGATCCGAATCCCGTAACCATTATAAAATTAGTATCCGAAGGTTTCGATCTCAGCAGATCAAGTCCGGATACTTCCGGCATCTGAAGGTCTGATATTACCAGATCATAATCACCGGTGGAAATTTTTTCTTTGGCTTTTACACTGTTGTTCTCCTCCTCAGCTTTATACCCGCCTGCCGAAAGGATCTTTCGCATAAGTTTCGTAGAATTCGGCTCGTCATCTACAACTAATATTTTAAATTCATTTTCCATAAGTTCAAAAATATATAAAATCATTCTGAATGTTTAGGGAATAATTCCTCAATGTCCTAATACCTATCTGTGCAGTTTATAAAGGTAAATTGAATTTTATCATAGAAATAATTTTCTTATTTTATTCAAAAAAATTAATTACTTATGATAAAAATATTTATACTTTATATTGTTTTTTCTCTGATTTTTATTTCCTGCGGAGAAGAAAAGAAACCTGAGATCCTTGTAAAAAAAGATTCAGTGGAAATGATAGTTAAGGAAGATACTACTTTAATAGTTTACAAAGAGCATGAAACCAAAACAGGTAAAAAGTTTATAATTATCGAATCTAAACCAACTGAAAGTGTAAGCAATTACTATGTTACTGGATCTGGATTTAATAATTTCAAAGACACTTTGTCTTTTCCTTTAAAAAATCCAATGCATAACTCGCTCATTGCAGATATAGATGGAGACGGTTTCGAGGAATTATATATTATTACAAAATCTACAGGATCTGAATCTTTCCTCAATATTTTCGGAGCTGCTTCCAATGGTGATACTGCCCTTGCCGAAATAAAAGCATTTGACACTTCTACAGAGGAATATCAAAAAGATGAAAACTTGGCAGGCTACCTGGGTAATGATTCAATCTATTTTTCCGGAAAAAATATCATAAGAGAATTTCCTGTTTATAAATCTTCCGACCTCGCTGAAGACAATACTAAAGGGAAAAAAAGAATCACCTATAAATTGAAAAAAGGAGATGAGTTTTATGAACTTGAGATCTCTGAGGTAAAAGACATAAAGTAATAATTACGAATTTCAAATTAAGAATTTCAAATAAATATTTTAGAATTCAATATTCGATACTTGAAACTTGTTACTCATAATCCCACACTTTTTCACTATTTGAAATTTGAAATTCGTAATTTGAAATTGCACTTTCCCGCACAAACAGCAAATCCTTTCCGGGATAAAACCATCTTTTTTCTTTGTTTCCGGCTCATAATCAATATTTTACAAAACTTTATTGACCATTTTTCAAAAATAATTCCCCTCTAAACGCAAAAATAATTCTTTGCTTTTAATTCAATCGGGGGTTAACTTTACATTAATTATCTGATACATCCGGATGCAAACCTAAATATTTTCTGAAACTAAGCGTATGGTTTTATTAAAATAAATTTATAAAAATATCATTAAATTATTTCTTCTGTCCTTTTCTCTTTGATATTCCATAGAAAATTTTCCAGGAGAAGAATCTTTTTCACTGAACCTAAATGATCTTTCAGACCTTCCCTGTCAGCCGCTTTCAGTAATTCCGCAATGTATCCAAATAAAGAGAAATCATTTGCGCAGGAATTATTTCTCTGCCTCATACCGACAGTACATTCACTGCATTTAAAATCTACAAGCTTACACAACGGAACGCAAAGCATCAGTTCGTCAAATCCTTCAGGCCAGTCCATTGCAAGCCAGGCGTCAGTCTCCCTGCCGCTGTTAAATATTTCCAAAAGCTTTTCCCAGCTCACATCATCAGATACTATATCTTCGAATTTTTCAACCTGCCTTAAAGTCAGCAGCTTAGCGGCATTGATATCTTTATTTGACTTTTCCCATTCTGAAGTAAATTCTTTGTGTGAAAGAAGTTC
>Ga0209477_1000051_pt1 | contig 53998 bp, 53 predicted proteins | sample KloWWTupernatant_FD_187180 | JGI IMG/M metagenome (GOLD analysis project Ga0209477, IMG submission 187180) | Active sludge microbial communities from Klosterneuburg, Austria, studying microevolution and ecology of nitrifiers - Klosterneuburg... | ecosystem: Engineered > WWTP > Aerobic digester >...
GTTCGACGAACCGAACAACACGCCGTCGGGCACGATCACCGCTGCCCTCCCGCCGGGCTTCAGCAGGCGAAGGAACAGGGCCAAGAACAGCAGCTCGGTCTTCTTCGTCTTCACCACCTGCAGCAGGTCTTTGGCGGTGCTCTCGTAGTCGAGGGAGCCGGCGAAGGGTGGGTTGGCCAGGACAAGGCTGTAACCCTCGATGTCGCCCGCATGGTCTTGCGCCAGCGAGTCGCGGTACACGATCTGCGGGTTCTGCACGCCGTGCAGCTGCAGGTTCATCGAGCCGATGCGCAGCATCGTGTTGTCGAAGTCGTACCCGTGGAACATGCCCTCGTGAAAGTGCTTCGACTGCACCGGGTCGAGCAGCGCGGCCTCATGGTTCGTTCGGATGAACTCCCCCGCTGCCACCAGGAAGCCGCACGTGCCACTGGCCGGGTCGCAGATCGTGTCGCTCGGCGTCGGCGCCGTCATCTCCACCATCAGCTGGATGATGTGGCGCGGTGTGCGGAACTGGCCGTTCTGCCCGGCCGACGCGATCTTCGACAACATGTATTCGTACACGTCGCCCTTCGTGTCGCGATCCTGCATCGGGATCGCATCGAGCCCGTCGACCGCTTTCAGCAACAGCGCCGGCGTCGGGATGGTGAGCCGGGCGCCCTTCATGTGCGTGGCATGCGTGCTGTCGGCGGCACGCGCCTGCATGAACGGGAACACGTAGCGGTCGACCACCTCGTACATGTCCTGCGCGGCCAGGTTCTTGAAGCGGGTCCATCGCAGGTCGTCGTACGGCCGACCGACCGTGTTGTCGTCGGGCTTGAACGTGCCCGCAGGGAACAGCGGGTCGACGATCGGCTTGCCGGTGCGCTGCGCCTGGTTCTCCGCTCTGGTCTGCTGCTCGTCGAGCCCCTTGATGAACAGCAGGTAGGTCAGCTGCTCCATCACCTCCAACGGGTTGGAGATACCACCGGACCAGAAGTCGTTCCAGACAGCGTCGATCCTCGACTTCAACTCACCTGTGATCACGCCGGCCGTACTCCTCGTCCCGATTGGTCACTCACTGTAGGCGGACCACGCCAGCCGGGCCGGACGGCCTGCGCATCACGGCGATGTATCCAGTACGGGCATCGCGCCTCTCTTGACCATGTTGATCGTGTTGGCCGGTTCTGCGATGTTCTGCGTCGGTGGTGCGTTCATGAAGGCGTCGCAGGGGTTCACCCAGGTGCTCCCCAGCCTGGTGGTGGCGGCGAGCTTCATGATCGGCGCCGCCCTGCTCTCTCGCGCGGTGACCGGCCACATGCTGTCGACCACGCTCATCGTCGGGTTGGGCTTCGAGGCGCTCGGTGCGGTCGCGTTCGGGGTGCTCGCACTCGGCGAGCGGCTGAGCGCAGCGCAAACAGGCGGCGTGGCGCTGGTGATCTGCGGGGTGGCGTTGCTGCGGCTGTGAGCGGCACGCCCACCCGTCAACGCACAGCGCTCATCCGCCGGCGGCGATCAGTGCCACCGCCACCGCCGTGGCGCCCACGCCCAGGCCCTGCCACCACCGCATGCGCTCACGGTTGAAGAGCACCGACAGCACCACCGCCACGGTGGCGAACTGCGACGAGGCCACCGACACCGGGCCCAGCTGGCCGCGCTGTAGGCCCAGCTGCAACGACCCGATGGCCACCAGGCCCAGCACGCCCGCCCCCATCGCGTTGCGCAGGCCGATGCCGGTGGCGAAGAACTGGTCTCGCCGAACGAAACCGATCACCGCCAGCAAGCCGAAACCTGTTGCCCGCTGCACCACCACCGGCATCAGCCCAGCGGCCCGCGACGCCTCCCCCATCAGCGTGAACGCAATGCCGAAGGCGACACCGCTGCCGACGCCCAGCAGCGCCCCTTGGCGCACGCTGCCGACACCACCGGGCGTGTACGACGTGAGCACCAGCGCCACCACCCCCAGCGCCATCCCGGCCGACGCCACACCGCTGGGCCGCACGCCGTTGATCACGTCCCACACGATCGGCACGGCGGCGAGCAGCACTGATGAGAGCGGCGCCACGATGCCCATGCGAGCCACTGAGTATCCGCGATACAGCAGCATCAGCCCGGTGATCATCGACAGGCCCGACAGCGCCCCGATGACCACATCGCGACCGATCCACTGCGAGTCGACCAGCAACAGCAGCATGGGCGACAGCAACGTGCTCACCGCCACCGCCGTGCGCGTGACCGTCAACGCAGGTGTCGTGCGCGCCGAGCGTGCGGCGAAGAAGTCGGATGCGCCCAGCAGCAGTGCTGCCGCGATCGCGAATGCCAGAGCAGCGCTCACCGGCGGCGTCGCTACGACAGCAACTCAGCGAGCGCAGCCACCAGCGCGTCGGAGTCGCCCTCGGTGTTGTGTGCGGCGAAGCTGACCCGGACGAAGTTCTGCCCGTTCCACACGGGCAACGGCACCTCGATGCGATGCTCGCGGAAGAGCCGCTCCTTCAACGCCACCGCGTCGACATGATCGGGAAGGCGGATCGACGCGAGCTGGCCGATCCACTCGGTCGAGTCGGGACTGATCGACTCGAGGCCGGTGAGGGCGTTGATTCGCGACCGGGTGAGCAACGCCAGCCGGTGCCCTTCCGCCTGCACGCCGGCCCAGTCGTGGGTGTCGCAGAAGTCGAGCGCGGCCGAGACCGCAAGGAACGGGGAGAGATCGCGGGTGCCCTGCCACTCGTGGTAGTCGACGAACTGCGACTCGCTGGGATGGTCGCTCTCCCACCCCCAGCTGACCACCAGCGGCTCCAGCCACGCCTGCGCGGTGGGGTGCGCGTAGAGGAACGAGCACCCCTTCGGCGCACATGCCCACTTGTGCAGCGCGCCCGTGTAGACGTCGCACTCCAGCTGCGCCAGGTCGAGCGGCACGTGCCCGGGTACGTGCGCTCCGTCGACGATCGACACGATGCCGGCAGCGCGCGCACGACGGCAGAGCTCGGCCACCGGGAAGACCAGCGCGGTGGCGCTGGTGAGGTGGTCGAGGAACAGCACCTTGGTGCGCGGCGTGACCGCCGACCACACACGATCCACGAAGTCGGCAGCCGTGCTGACCGGCACAGGGATGGGTACCCGCACGTACGACGCCCCTGCTTCGGCACACCGCTTGCGCCAGGTGCGGTACATGGCGCCGTACTCGTGGTCGGTGGTGAGCACCTCGTCGCCCGGCTGCAGGTGCAGGTTGTTCGCCACCATGTTGACGGCCGTGGTGGGGTTCGGGAAGAACACCACGTCGTCGGCGGCGGCGCCCACGAACGAGCCCAGTCGAGCACGTGCCTCGGCCAACAGCTCGGGCGCCCGGCGTTGCAGCCACGCAACCGGGTTGCGTTCCATCTCGCGTTGCAACCCTTCATAGGCCTGCTGCACCACCGCGGGCACGGCGCCGAACGAACCATGATTGAGGAAGACGAGATCCGGATCGAGCAGGAAGTCGTCGCGTGTGGGCCTGGGCATCGGCGGTCAGCGTAGACGCCGGCCCCCGTTGTGGTCGGGTACGTTGCGGGACATGGCACTTCCCTCCCATGGTCTCGGCCGCGACGACGTGTTGGCCCAGCTCGACGGTCTCAAGGCCGACGATGTTCGTTGGCGCGACGGTCACGCGTTCACGCTGGTCTACAACGCCGGCGACGACGTGCTGGCAGTCGCCGAGGCGGCCTACGCCAAGTACTCCAGTGAGAACGCACTCAACACCGATGCGTTCCCCAGCCTGCGCCGCATACAGAACGATGTGGTCGGCATCGTCGGCGACTGGCTGCAGGCCGGCCCCGAGGGTGCCGGGTTCATGACCAGCGGCGGTACCGAGAGCATCCTGATGGCGGTGAAGGCCGCTCGCGAGCGGGGCCGCAAGGAGCGCAACATCACCGCCCCCAACGTGGTGCTGCCCACCAGCGCACATGCGGCGTTCGAGAAGGGGTGCTACTACTTCGGCCTCGAGAGCCGGCGCATTCCGGTGGGCGCCGACTGGCGAGCCGACGTACCGGCCATGGAAGCGGCGATCGACGACAACACCGTGCTGGTGGTGGGCTCGGCGCCGCAGTACCCGCAAGGTGTGATCGACCCCATCGCCGACATCGCGGCGCTGGCCGCCGCCCGCGACATCAACTGCCACGTCGACGGGTGCATGGGCGGCGTCACCCTCACCTACCTGGCCCGCTTGGGCCACGACATCCAGCCGTGGAACTTCACCGTGCCGGGGGTCACCAGCATCTCGGTCGACCTGCACAAGTTCGGGTACACGGCCAAGGGCGCATCGGTGATCATGCATCGCAACAAACGACTGCGCAACTACCAGACCTACGTCACCGACAACTGGCTGGGTGGCCTGTACGGCTCGTCGGGAGTGCTCGGCACCAAGGGCGGTGGCGCCATGGCTGCCGCGTGGGCCGTGATGAACTACCTCGGCGACGACGGCTACCTGCGGCTCGCGGCCGCCGCCCGACGTGCGTGCGAGCAACTGGCGGCTGCCGTCGTGGCGATTCCTGAGCTGCAGCTGCGCGCCGAGCCTGATGCGATGCTGCTGGCGTTCGGCGCGGCAGACCCGGCGCGGCTGGATGTGTACGCGCTGGCCGATGCACTGTGGCGGCGCGGCTGGTACCTCGACCGGCAAGGCCCGCCGGCCTCGTTGCACTGCACCGTCAACGCGGTGCACGACGGCAAGATCGACGCCTTCGTGACCGACCTGCATGCATCGCTCGCAGAGGTGCTGGCAGCGGGTGCCGGCGGCGAACAAGGCGCGTACGGCACCGTCGAGTGACGTCGAGTGAGCGGGCAGCGTGTGCACACGCTGCCCGCCCGCCCTTGATCACCGCGTGCGCTCAGTAGACGGGGTTCACCCAGTCGATCCAGAGGCTGTTCGAATCTGCCGGGTCGACCCTGACGTTGAGCCGCAGGCCCGGCTGGCAGCGACCGAGGTGGATCTGCATCACGGTCTCCTGCCGGCTGACCGGCATCGGCACGCCGCTGGGCATCATCACCAGCAGCTCCAGCTCGACCACCGGGTTGAAGTTCAACATCGCCCCGGTCTGGCGTGCAGAGGTGATGGTGGCGACTGCAGGCACACCGTTGGCGATGGCCTGCGTCGCCAGCACAGAGCCCTGAGCCATGTTGGCCATCATCTGATTGGCCTGGGCCATGCGCGCCGACGCATCGGCCATGCGGTCCTTCATCGGCGGCGCGGCATCGTTGATCGCCTTGCCCTGGTCGCTGAGCTTCTTGATGTCCTTGAAGAAACCCATCTGGGTCAGACTCCGCGATACACGTCGGAGAACGCGCGGGCCACGGCCGGATCGCCCTGGATGCGGGCGTTCCAACCATCGTGGGCCTGCTGCCACGAGGCGCCGTCGATTCCATGCGAGGCGGCGATGCCGGGCAGTGCCGACTGGTCGTAGTTCAACGGTGCGATCGCCTTCACGATCACGGCGTACTGCTGCAGGCTGACGCCGGCAATGGCGTCGAGCCCGCCGGGCTGTGCCTGCAGGTTGCCGGCCGCCGCCTGCTGGTGCGCTTGTGCCTGCGCCATCACGGCTTGCTGCTGCGCCATCATCTGCGCTTGGTTGATCTGCGCGCTGTTGGCCATCTGCTGCGACTGCTCGATCAGCCCTGGCGCCGCGGCGACCGCTTCCTTCATGTCCTTCATCTGCTTGAAAAAGCCCATTGCAGTTCCTCCTGGGGTGTTGTTGAGGGCATCGTGCGCCCTCCCCCGCTCACTGTCATGAGTAATGGGCTACTCAACTTCCAGCGGCTGTGCTCAGTGGCCACCCACCAGTGCACGCAACGACGTCACCAGCGACACCAGTTCGGCAGCCTCGTCGGCATCGAGCACGGCTGCGTACAGGCCGGCGAGCACCGTGTCGGTGAGCGCTTCCGCTGCGTTCTTGGCGGTGCGCTGCACCTCCGGGTAGGGCTCTGGCCAGCCGAACTGCTTGCCGTGCGGCGCACCACCGCTGGCCAGCACCGCATCGCGCGGGTGCAGCCCCGACGCGACCACGGCGACGATGTGCACGCTGCCGCGCAGCTCGCGCAGGACGTGCATCAGCAAGAAGGCGCGCGCCTCGGCGTCGTCGGGTCGCGGCTCTGCCCGCCACGCGGCGAACAGCGCCAGGCCGGTGCAGTCGACGCCATCGGCAACCTTGCCGGCGAGCTCGGCAAGCCGGCCGGCAGCACCGAAGCCCTGCAGCCGAGTACGACCGAACTGCGCACACGCAGCCGCGTAGCGCGCACCGGCGGCGCGCGCCCCTTCCACCGCGATGCCGCTCTCCCACATCTTGCGCACCAGAGCCGGCTCGAAGAACCCGAACGCCGACGTCACCACATCGGCATCGACGTCGCCGAGCACCCCGCCACGGCCGGCGATGTAGTAGGCGTACCCGTTCGGATAGCCGGCGTCGCGGCACGGCCCGAGCACCTCCGGATGCAGCATCCACATGCCACCCACGTCACCGATGGGCTCGGTGAGGGCACGCACGCTGTCGATCACGCTGGGTTTGGTCGTCATGGTCGACGAACGTACCTCCTCCTCGATGACCGACCGTCAGCGGGTCGGCGCGGCGGTGGTCGGTCGGCGACGATCGCCGCGATCCACGCCCGCACGCGGTAGCGTCGGCACTGCCAATCTCCCGGCCGGGAGAGCCTCCGACGCAGCCAGCGGCGGGGCGCCGAAGGAGCAACCTCCCCGGAATCTCTCAGGCCAACGGACCGACCGGGTGGGCAACGCTGGAAAGCAGTCGGCTCTGCCCGGCTCGCCGACGGGGAAATCCGCGTACGCGGAGAAGCTCTCAGGCAACCATGACAGCGGGGGAAGCAGTTCGCACGCGCCACGACTGGCCTGGAGGCTCCCCGATGCACACTCGCACCCCACTCGCCGATCTGCTGGGCACCGACGACTTCGTCGGTCGCCACATCGGCCCCACCGCCCTCGAGCAGGCGCACATGCTGTCAGTGCTGGGGGTCGACTCTGTCGAGTCGCTGCTGGCGCAGACCGTCCCCGCCTCGATCCGAATGCAGGGTGCGCTGCCGCTGCCGGCCAGCCGCACCGTGGAGAGCGTGCTCGGTGAGCTGCGCGAGCTGGCGAGCAGGAACCATCGCCGCACGAGCCTCATCGGGCAGGGCTACTACGGCACCATCACTCCCCCGGTCATCCAGCGCAACGTGCTGGAGAACCCCGCCTGGTACACCGCGTACACCCCGTATCAACCCGAGATCAGCCAAGGGCGCTTGGAGACCTTGCTCAACTTCCAGACGATGATCGGCGAGCTCACCGGGTTCCCCCTGGCCAATGCGTCGCTGCTCGATGAAGCCACGGCCGCGGCGGAGGCGATGACGATGGCCCGCCGCACCTCGAAGGTGACCGGCGACCGGTTCCTGGTGCATCACGACACTCACCCGCAAACGATCGCGGTGCTGCGCACGCGAGCCGAACCGATCGGCGTCGAAATCGTCGTCGGTGAAGTCGTCGGCGGCATCGACGCCGCGTCGCCCGACACGTTCGACGGCTGCTTCGGCGTGCTGCTCAGCCTGCCCACCTCCAGCGGTGCCATGCCCGACTGGCGCTCGACGATCGATCAGGCCCACGCCGCCGGCGCGGTCGTGGTGGTGGCCACCGACCTGCTGGCATGCGTGCTCGCCACGCCACCCGGCCAGCTGGGCGCCGACATCGCCATCGGGTCGTCGCAACGCTTCGGCGTACCGATGGGCTTCGGTGGTCCCCACGCAGCGTTCATCGCCACCAGCGATGCGTTGGCCCGATCCTTGCCAGGCCGTCTCGTGGGGGTCAGCACCGATACCGAGGGTCGGCCCGCGCTGCGGCTGGCCCTGCAGACTCGCGAGCAGCACATCCGTCGCGAGAAGGCGACGTCCAACATCTGCACCGCGCAGGTGCTGCTGGCCAACATGGCCGGGCTGTATGCCAGCTGGCACGGGCCAGAGGGCCTCACGCGCATCGCCGAGCGGGTGCATCGCCTCACCTCGTTGGCTGCCGCAGCGCTCACCGCCAGCGGGGCGACCCTGCGCAACGACAGCTGGTTCGACACCCTCAGCGTGCGCTGCGACGCGGCTGCAGTCGTGGCCGCGGGCCACGCGGCCGGGCTCGATCTGCGCCTGCTCGATGCCGCCACCGTGGCGTTCAGCTTCGACGAGACCACCACGCTGGCCACGGTGCACGCCGTGCTCGCGCTCTTCGGCGCCGCTGCCGGCAGCGACGACGTCGACGGGCTGCCCAGCGACGGTCTCGGGGGCCGTCGCACCGATCAGTTCCTCACCCAGAGCGTGTTCAGCAGGCTGCACACCGAGACCGAGATGATGCGCTACCTGCGCCGCCTGGCCGACAAGGATCTTGCGCTCGACCGCACCATGATCCCCCTCGGCTCGTGCACCATGAAGCTCAACGCCGCTGCCGAGATGATGCCGGTCACCTGGCCCGAGTTCGCCGACGTGCACCCGTACGCGCCGCTCGACGAAACGGCCGGCTACCGCGAGATGATCAGCCAGCTCGAGCAGATGATGGTCGCCGTCACCGGCTACGACGCGGTCAGCCTGCAACCCAACGCCGGCAGCCAGGGCGAGTTCGCCGGCCTCCTGGCCATTCGTGCCTACCATCGCAGCCGCGGCGACCACGACCGCACGGTGTGCCTCATCCCTTCCAGCGCGCATGGCACCAACGCCGCCAGCGCAGTCATGGCGGGCCTCCGGGTGGTCGTGGTCGCGTGCGACGAGCAGGGCAACATCGACATGACCGACCTCGCTGCTCGGGCGGCAGCGGCCGGCGACCAACTGGCAGCAGCAATGGTCACCTACCCGTCCACGCACGGCGTGTTCGAGGAGGGCATCACCGACATCTGCCGCATCGTGCACGAGCACGGTGGCCAGGTGTACGTGGATGGCGCCAACCTCAACGCGCTCGTCGGTCTCGCCCGCCCCGGCGCGTTCGGCGCCGATGTCAGCCACCTCAACTTGCACAAGACGTTCTGCATTCCACACGGTGGCGGCGGCCCGGGGGTCGGCCCGGTCGCAGTACGTGCGCACCTCGCGCCGTTCCTTCCCGGCCATCCACTGGCCGACGAGCAACTCGTCGGCCCGGTGTCGGCCGCGCCCTTCGGATCGGCAGGCATCCTGCCCATCTCGTGGGTGTACGTGGCGCTGATGGGCGCCGAAGGGCTGCGCGCTGCAACCGTCACCGCCATCCTCAGCGCCAACTACCTGGCCGCTCGCCTGAACGATGCGTTCCCCGTGCTCTACACGGGCGCACAAGGGCGCGTTGGGCACGAGTGCATCCTCGATCTGCGGCCCATCACGAAGGCCACCGGCGTCACCGTCGACGACGTGGCCAAGCGCCTGATGGACTACGGGTTCCACGCACCCACGATGAGCTTTCCGGTCAGCGGCACGCTGATGATCGAACCCACCGAGAGCGAGACGCTGCACGAGCTCGACCGCTTCTGCGACGCGATGCTGGGCATCCGCGCCGAGATCGAACGAGTCGCCGACGGCGAGTGGCCACTGGAAACGAGCCCGCTGCGCATGGCACCGCACACGGCCGAGGAGCTGCTGGGCAGCTGGGATCGCCCGTACTCTCGCGAAGTGGGCGCCTACCCGGTCGCCGCGGCGCGGGTCTCGAAGTACTTCCCTCCGGTGTCACGCATCGATGCCGCGTTCGGCGACCGCCATCTGGTCTGCAACTGCGAGCCGCTGGAGGCATACACCGACGCGCATTGAGCGCGGCCGGTTCCATCGCTCCGGGCTGTGCCGCCACGCGGCGCTCGGCTTCTGGGCGGGATCCGTCTCCAACCGGTCTGGGCGTAATCCGTCTCGGCCTCCGGGACGAATCATCTCCGGAAGCGAGCGAGGAGCGCGCGAGGAGCGCGCCAAAGGCACCCACAGAGTGCGGCGAAGCGTCGTGAGGGCAGCGAAGCGCTCGACCCGACACGCAACGGCGCACCCGGCGCTCCATGGGCGCGCTACGGTCCCACCTCATGGCAGAGAGTTCCACACCCGGGTTGGGCGACTTGATGGGGCTGTTCGGCCCCAACAACCCGTTCAGCGGCATCAGCAAGTCGATCGCGCAGTTCCAGCGCGGCGTCAGCCAGTTCCTCGACAGCGTCGAGAAGTTCAACGACACGATGGACCAACTGAACGGGGTCGCCAAGCGAGTGAACGGATTGCTCGACACCGTCGAGGAGCCGATCCAGGCGTTCGTGCCGCAGATCACGCGCACGATCAAGGCCGCCGACGCGCTGGTCGACCAGCTCAGTGGGCCCATCGAGAAGGTCGCGCCCAGCCTCAACCGCTTCGCCGACATGCTCTCCAACCCTGCGTTGCTGGCGCTGCCCGCGGAACTGGGCGACTTCATGAACACGCTCGGCGACCTCGCGCAGCGCTTGCAGCCGTTGGGCCAGCTGGCCGAGTCGGCGGGCGGCTGGTTCGGGCTGCGCCCCCTTGCCGCGTTGCGGTCGGGCAGCGGCACGGCGCGTTCGACGCCGCCGATCGCCAGCCCTGCCCCTCCCCCGCCGCCCGCGCGCACGACTGCCCCGGCGACGAAGGCCCCGGCGAAGAGGGCTCCGGCGAAGAGGGCTCCGGCGAAGAAGGTCGCACCCAAGAAGGCCGCCGCAGCGACACCGGCCACGGCTGCACCGAAGAAGGCTGCACCGAAGAAGGCTGCACCGAAGAAGGCTGCATCGAGGAAAGCCGCCGCCAAGAAGACGTCCGCGAGGAAGGCCCCACCCAAGAAGGCTCGCTAGTGGTGGCTACTTCTTGGCCACGAAGGGCAGCGGCACGATGCGGCCGGGCAGTGCCGAGCCACGAACATCGACCGTGACTGCATCGCCGTCGGCAACATCGGGCGGCAGGAATGCCAACGCGATGCCGTGCTCGAGCACCGGAGAGAAGTTGCCGCTGGTGACCGTGCCGATGTGCGCACCGTGGTGCAGCACTGCACAGTCGCTGCGCGGCGGACGGCGGCCCTCGGTGGCGATGCCGCGCAACAGACGGGCGACCCCACGTTCGCGCTCGGCAGCCAGCACCTCGCGCCCGCGGAACTCGTCCTTGCCCCACGCGACCACCCAACCGAGGCCGGCCTGCAGTGACGTGATGCCACGACCCAGTTCGTGCCCGTGCAGCGGCAGGCCCGCCTCCAGCCGCAGCGTGTCGCGGGCGCCAAGGCCCGCCGGCATCACCCCGCAGGACACGACCGCCGACCACAGGTCGCCGGCAGCCTCCACCGGTACCGCGATCTCCACACCCGCCTCACCGGTGTAACCGGTACCCGCCACCACGCACCGGGCGCCGTGCCAATCGAGCTCTTCCACCCGGAATCGGCCGACCTCGGCCGCAGCAGCGAACACGCCCGCCAGCCGCTCCTTGGCACGCGGGCCCTGCACCGCCAGCACCGCACGATCGCGCGTGGTCTCGGTGCCACCGATGGCAGAGCGCACGCGGTCGGTGTTGGAGGCATTGGGCATCACATCGAACACGTCGTCGCGCACCCACCACACGATGATGTCGTCGAGCACCGACGCGTCGACCTCGTCGAGCAGGTGTGTGTACTGCGCGCGGCCGGGCGCAACCTTGTGAAGATCGTTGGTGAACGCCCATTGCAGCCGCTCGAGCGCATCGGCGCCCTCGACTCGCACCGTGCCCAGGTGCGACACGTCGAACACGACGGCGTCGTTGCGACATGCCATGTGCTCGTCGAGTGTGCCGGCCTGGTACGAGACGGGCATCTCCCACCCACCGAAGGGCACCATCTTGGCGCCGAGTTGACGGTGGAACGAGTCGAGCGGGCTGACCTCGAACTGGGCCATCACACGGCCTGAGCAGCGGCGAGCAACGCCCCGTCGGGATCGCCGAAGTGCAGCAGCGACGCGTCGAGATCGGTCTTCACGCTGCCGATGGCCAGCACGTTGAGCACGCCCTGGCCGCCGCGGCGCACGATGTCGATGAGCATCTCACCGTCGCACAGCAGCACGTCGTTGCCGCTGATCACCAGCGTGGCCGTGGCGATGTCGGTGTCGGCCTGCTCGCGCAAGTAGGTGAACGCCTTGCGCACCGATTCCAGCTTGATGCCGGCGTCGAGCAGGCTCTTGATGACGCGCAGCTCGAGCAGGTCTCGGTAGCTGTAGGTGCGCCGGCTGCCGCTGCCGGTGGCGTCGGTGAGCGAGGGCCGAATGAGGTCGGTGCGTGCCCAGTAATCGAGTTGCCGATACGAGATGCCCACCACGCTGGCGGCCTTGGTACCGCTGAAACCGAGCTCACTCATCGATGCCTCCGAAGGTTCGTCACACGCGAGTAACTACGCCTGTGTAACAGGGTCGCCATCGTAGGCCGCGTGCGAGCACGCCGTCAAGCACGCTTCGCGCGAAGAATCGCGCGCTGCGTGAGCTAGCTGGCGAAGTCGTCGGGGCTGACGTCGTCGAGGAAGTCGCGGAACTCGTCGAGGATCGCTTCCTCGTCGCCCTCTTGCGCCTCCTCGGGTGCTTCCACCGCTGCTTCGTCGAGCAGTGCCTCCTCGGCGAAGATGGGCGCTGCGGTGCGCACCGACAGCGCAATGGCATCACTGGGGCGGCTGGAGACCACGATCTCGCCGGCGGCGGTGCGCAGGTGCAGCTCGGCGAAGAACGTGTGCTCGCGCACTTCGGTGATGACCACCCGTTCCAGCGTCGCGCCCAGTGCGAGCATGACGGTGACCAACAAGTCGTGCGTGAGCGGGCGTGGGGGCACGATGCCCTCCATCGCGCTGTGGATGGCCGAGGCCTCTGGCCCACCGATGAGGATGGGCAGCACGCGTGGGCGCTCGGTCTCGTGCTCGCGCAGCATCACCACCGGTGTGTTGGCCGGCAACTCCACACGCACTCCGAGCAATTCCATGCGAATCACAGCGTGATGGTACCGCGCTTCGCCGCGATCAGGCCTCGAGGTGATGCTGCAACGCGGAGCTCAAGATGGCGGCGCGCAGCTCGCCTCCTTGGCGTGACAGTTCGGTGAGCAGCGCCGATGCTTGCTGCCTGCTCTGCGGGTTGCGCTGGCGGATGAGTGGCAGCACCAGCTGCTCGAACAACGCAGCTTCTCGTTCGGCCGCCTGGCGCCAGGCGCGCAGGTGCCGCGGCTCGACACCGCGGGCCAAGAACCCGGCAGCGGCACGAGCGATGGCCAGGTCGCCTGCCGAGTACAGCGCGTTGGTGCCCGTGCCACGACCACTGAGCAGCCCGTACGACTCGAGTTCGGCCAGCTGCTTGCTGGTGATGCCTGCCATGGTGCACAGCTCGCTCGCGACATAGGTGTCGTGCGCTGTTTCGACCGGAGGTGTGGGTGCGTTGGCGGCGAAGAACGCGGCAGCGGGGTTCGCGGTAGGACGCTGGACGACGCCGGTGCCGTTGGTGGAGGGTGCGTCGATGGCGGCCGATGGTGCCGAGACGAGTGCGACCACCGTTGGTGCCTCGATGGGCGGAGGCGACACCGACGGTGCCAGCCTCAGCTGTGCGGCCGGGTGGTGCCCCGTGGGGACCACGGTGCCTTCCGGCAGATCGAGGTCGCCGGTCTCGTCGAAGCCACCATCGGTCGAGCCCGGATGCCGTTCCAGCACGGTCACGTTGCGAATGCCGCGGGGTGGCGTGAGCGACCCGGTCTCGTCGATCTCGCCACTCTCCAACCGATCGCGGATGACCCGCAACGGCAGGAAGTTTTCGCGCTGCTCGCGCAGGATGACCCGCAGACGATCGACGTCGAGGTCGTAGAACTTGCGATAGCCAGACGGTGTGCGCTCGGGGTCGATGAGGCCTTGGCTCTCGAGGAAGCGGATCTTGGAGATGGTGACGTCGGGGAACTCCTCGAGCAGGAGCGCCAAGACCTCACCGATGGACAGGTACGGGTGTTCCGGCATGGACTACCCGTCGGTCTTCTGGAAGAACACGAGACGGAACTTGCCGATCTGCAACTCGTCGCCCTGCACCAACGGCGCCTCGTCGATGCGGGAGTTGTTGACGTAGGTGCCGTTCAACGAGCCGACATCGCGCACCACGTACGACTGACCGGTGCGAATGATCTCCGCATGGCGCCGTGACACGGTGATGTCGTCGAGGCTGATCTCGCCATCGGTAGAACGACCGAGGCGCGTGATGGCGGCGTCGAGCGACATGGCCGCGCCCGCCTGCGGCCCGTTGCGCACCACCAGCGACGCGGCTCCGGCCGGCAGGTCGCCGAGGTTGACGACAACATCGTCCTCTGGCCCGGGGGCCTCTTGCAGTGGATCTACCTTTGCCAGCGTGATGGTGTGATCGGTGAGTCGATCGAGCACACCGCCGCACGACGAGCAGAAGGCGGCGTCGGGCGGGTTCCGATGACCGCACTGGTTGCAGAACACATACGCCATTGCGGCCAACCCTAACCGTCGATCAGTGCTTGATACGCCGCCGCGTCGAGCAACCCGTCGATCTGGCTGGCGTCGGTGAACTCGATCTCGCACAACCAGCCCGCACCGTACGGGTCGGAGTTCAGCGTCTCGGGCGCGTCGCCCAACGTGTCGTTGACCGCGACCACCGTGCCCGCCACCGGCGCGTACACATCGCTGACCGACTTCGTGCTCTCCACCTCGCCGAAGCTGTCGCCGGCCGCCACCGATGAGCCGAGCGTGGGCACCTGCACGTACACCACATCACCCAGGGCGTCTTGCGCGTAATCGGTGATGCCGACACGAACCCGGTTGCCGTGAACGGCCACCCACTCGTGATCGCTGCTGTATCGAAGCTGCTCGGGAACCTGCATGACCGTCACGTTAGCCGCGAGCGGCACGACCGGCCTTCAAGCTCTCGCGGACGGTGGGCACGTAGGTGATGGCGGTGTAGTAGCTGAGCGCCAGGCCGGGTATGCCCATCAGCCACGCCGCGATGAGGAACAGCTGATGGCCCGGGAAGTCGGTGGTGCCCAGCATGAAACCGGGCAACGCGAACATCAGGAGGAACGTCGCGGTCTTGCCCCACCACGTGACATCGAAGCGCTTCATGCCGAAGAACAGCGTCGCCACCGCGATGACGCCGCCGAACACCACCTCGCGTACGACGACCATCCAGAAGAACCACAGCGGATCGATGCCCTTGATGATGATGCCGCCGATGCCCACGATGAACAGCAGGCGATCCGCGGTCGGGTCGAACATCTTGCCGAACTCGCTCACCTGGTTGAACCGGCGGGCCAGCCAGCCGTCGACCCAGTCGGTCGCCCCCAGCCCGCCCAGCAGAAAGGCCGCGCCGGCCACGTTGTCGCGCGTGAACAACATCCACAGGAACAGCGGAATGCAGCACAGGCGAGCCAACGTGAACAGGTTCGGTGCAGTGAGGAACTGGTGCGACGAGAGCTGCTGATCGGTGGGTTCCATCGAACCGGAGCGTACAAGCGCGTGCGACCGGCGGGAAGCACCATCCGCGTGTCGCACGTGTCTTGAGCGGTGCGCTTGCATGCCTACGCTGCGACCTATGACGCACACCCCTACGACTCCCGGCGCGCTCCATGGCCAGGTGGCCTTCATCACCGGCGCCGGTTCCGGCCTCGGTGCCGCCTTCGCCCGCCGCCTGGCACGCGACGGCGCCACCATCGTGATCAACGACCTCAGCCCCAACGCCGCTGCCGAGGTTGCAGCCGAGGTGGGCGGCGAGACGGCGATCTTCGACGTCTGCGACTCGGTGGCGTTCGATGCCGAGATCGACAAGGCAGTGGCCCGCCACGGGCGCATCGACATCCTCGTCAACAACGCCGGCATCGCGCCACCCACCGACACCGATCGGGTGCAGCAGGCGATCGCCAACCAGATGGCTCGCATGGAGGGCCGCATCGACGACCTGGTGCCGCCCAACAGCACCGTCGAGCTCAGCGACGAGGACTGGGACCGCATGATCAAGGTGCACCTCTACGGCACCTTCTACGGCACTCGTTCGGCCCTGCGGCACATGACGCCTGCTCGCAGTGGCGCCGTCGTCAACGTCTCGTCGGTGCTCGGCCTGCGGCCCATGGCCGGCGCGATGCACTACGCCACCGCCAAAGCGGGCATCATCGCGCTCACCAAATCGGTCGGCCAGGAGGTCGCACCGTACGGCATCCGGGTGAACGCCGTGTGCCCCGGCTGGATCGACACGCCCTTGCTGGGGGCGATGGACCCGATGATGATGGCCGGCATCGTGATGCAGATCCCCAAGGGTCGCATGGGCCGCCCCGACGAGCTGGCCGAGCTGGTGCGCTTCCTGTGCGGCCCGGAGAGCAGCTACTGCAACGGCGACGTGTTCGCCGCGTCCGGCGGGTTCGCCTGATGGCCACCATCTTCACCCGCATCATCAACGGCGAGATCCCCGGCACGTTCGTGCACCGCGACGACCGATGCGTGGCCTTCCTGTCGATCAACCCGCTGGCACACGGGCACACGTTGGTCGTGCCCATCGCCGAGGTCGACCACTGGGTGAACCTGCCGTCGGATCTGGCGGCTCATCTGTTCGCTGTGTCGCATCGCATCGGCCGCGCACAGCAAGCGGCGTTCCGGTGCGAGCGGGTGGGCTTGATCATCGCCGGCTACGAGGTGCCGCACACGCATGTGCACGTGATCCCCACCGATCACATGGGCCAACTCAACTTCGCCAACGCGGCCACGGAAGTGGACCGCACGGAGATGGACCATGCCGCCCACGCCATCCGTCTGGCGCTACAGGCCCAGGGTCAACCCGGCTGATCCGTCGGTCGCCGTGGGTGCCCCAGTGGGTGCCGTCGTCGGTGCCGTCAGTTCGGGGCCCTTGTTGCGCACGTTGTTGACGGCCGTGCTCACGGCGTGCATGGTGAGCACGTCGTCGGGCGCCGGCACGAGCAGCTGTTGCAGGCCGGCAAGATCGGTGTTGGTGGGGTCGAGCCACTGGGCCCAGCTCCTGGCGGGCAACAGCACCGGCATGCGGTCGTGCACCGGGGCCATGGTGTCGTTGGCGGCGGTGGTGATGATGGTGCAGCTGTGCAACCACGCGGCCTCGGGCCCGGCGGCCTTGTCGCGCCACGTGGCCCACAGCCCGGCAACCGCCAACGGCTGATCGTCGGCACGATGGATGAACATCGGGGTCTTCATCGGCTTGCCGGCCTTGCTCAGCTGTGCGTGCTCACCCGCCTGTTGCCACTCGTAGAAACCTTCCATCGGGATGATCAGCCGATGCTTCTTGAACAGGCCCTTGAACGCCGGCTTCTCGCCGATGGTCTCGGCGCGAGCGTTGATCATCTTCGAGCCGATCTTGAGGTCTTTCGCCCAGCTGGGCACCAGGCCCCAGTGGAAGACCTGCACCTCGCGGGCGCCGTCGGCGGCCTGCACCACCCCATAGACGTCGTTGGTCGGTGCCACGTTGAAGTTCTCCGGGAGCTGCTCACCCTCGAACGTCGCACCGAAGAACTGCGCGATCTTGTCAGGCGAGTGAGACGAGACGAAGCGACCGCACATCGCGCCGACGGTAGCCGAGCGGAAAGTCGGGCGCTGGTAGGTTCACCCGATGGATCGTCCCGATGTCATCGGCAGTGAGTGGCTCGTGGCCAAGCACTCGCAGGTCACCGCCACCGGAGCCTGGCGAACCGAGCCAATTGCCGGCGTGCGCTTCCGCCCCACGCGGCCGGTACCGCACGAAGACGGCGTGGTCACCGAGATCGCGCGGTCCGACTGGCCCGAGATCGATCACGACATCGTGCACGTGCACGTCACCACCACCCAGCCCGGCAGGGTGCGAGCCTGGGGTCTGCACCAGCGATCCACCGACCGACTGGTGGTGATGAAGGGGCTGGTGTCGATCGTGGTCTTCGATGGTCGCAACGATTCACCCACGAAGGGGTCGCTCAACGAGTTCAAGCTCAGCGAGCGCAACCCGGGCATCATCGTGGTCCCTCCGAACCTTTTCCACGGTTGGAAGAACATCGGCACCGACGAGGCCTACATCATCAACATGCCCACCAGCCCGTACGACTACGAGCATCCCGACGCGCTCGACCTGCCCTACGACTCGGCGGCCGCGTCGTCGGTCGTGCCGTGGCGGTGGTGACCCCTCGCCCACTACCCAGGGTCACGGTGGTGATCCCCACCTACAACTGGGCCACGGTGCTGCCCTGGTCCATCGGCAGCGTGCTGGCGCAGTCGTTCGCCGAGTGGGAGCTATGGGTCATCGGCGACGGGTGCACCGACGAGTCGGCAGCGACGGTGGCCACGTTCGACGATCCGAGAGTTCATTGGCACAACCTGGCGGTCAACGGCCGCAGTCAGGTCGGGCCCAACAACGCTGCCTTGGCCCGGGCTGACGGCGGGTACGTGGCCTACCTGGGCCACGACGACCTGTGGCTGCCGCACCACCTGCAGATCTTGGTGGGTGCGCTCGATGCAGGCGCCGCGTTCGCCTTCGGCCGGCAGCTCCGCATCGATCCGGGGCAGCGGCCGTACGTGTCACCGCCCGACGGCTACTCGTACAGCAGTGGCGACTGGCTGGCGCCCACCTCGATGATGCATCGCCGCGACGACGCCCGCGCTGTCGGCGGATGGCGCTTCCCCGACGCGGCCAGCACGATGGATGCAGAGAGCGATCTGTGGGCCCGCCTCACCCGGTGGTGCGGCCACCCCGCGTTGCTCGGCGAGGTCACGTCACTGAAGCTCCCTGCCGCGCTGCGCTCCGGCGTGTACCGCGAGCGGCCGTGCGACGAGCAGGCAGCCTGGTGGGCTCGCATCTGCGCGGCAGCAGATCCTGCTGCCTTCGTCGCCGAGGCGCTCGCCGATGGCGAGCTGCGACCACCCGCCCGCTACGAAACCGGCCCGGCCTCGGCGGCGCTGCAGGACGGCACCCTCACCGCCGTCGAACGCCATCGCCTGGCCCGCGCCCACAAGGGCCTCGACGACTCCTAGCGCCGCGCCAATGGCCACAACGACGAGCGGTCAGGCGACGGCGAAGAGCCGCCAGGTGCCGTCGATGCCCTTCAACTCGTGGTCGCCACGGTCGTCGAAGTGGGCGGAACCTCCGAGCATCATGTCGCGCACGGTGGACGACGCCCAGAACTCGCCGTCGGACGCGGCCTGCTCGACTCGCGCAGCGAGGTTCACGGCGATACCGGCGATGTCGAGGTCATCACGGACCTCGATCTCCCCGGCGTGCACGCCGGCGCGGATCTGGATGCCGAGTCCGGCGAGCTCGTGGCACAGCGCACGACCACAATCGACGCCCTGCGACGGTGCATCGAACACGATCAACAACCCATCGCCGGTGCTCTTGACCACTCGGCCACCGTGGTGATCGACCAGCTTGCGAGCAAGCCGGTCGTGGTCATCGAGCAGGGCGCGCCACGCGGCGTCGCCGAGCGCGCCCGACGTGCGGGTCGAGTCGACGATGTCGGTGAACACGACGGTCGCGAAACGACGCGCGGCCAATCGCTCGACCGGCGCGCCCGTCAGGAACTCGAGCATCGGATCGACGATCGCTCGCCAACTCGGTGACGCCCACGAGAAGTGGTCGTCGGCGTCGACCTCGACATATGTCGCGCCGGTGATGAGCTCGGCGAGCAACCTTCCTCCGGACACCGGGAGCACGCGATCACCCTTGAGGTGGACCACGAGTGTCGGGCTGGTGATGCGCTGCGCGGAGTCACCCGGATCGAGCATGAACACCGAGTCGAGCTGGCGTCGGAAGTCGCGCGGGCTCGCCGACAAGCGCTGGAAGCGGCTGACCCATCGCACGAACGACTCGTTCCCCGACTGCGTGGGCATGATCCAGTCGACGAACTCCTGGGAGTTGTCGGGCCAACCGTTCGCGATGGAATCCCAGCGCTCCCGCAACTGTGCGCCGGCGAGCACGGGAGCGTCGCCGTCCTTCACATGGTTCGGCAGTCGGTCCCAGTATCTGGCGGCAGGGAACGTGTTGTGCAGGATCAGACGATCGACCCGCTCGGGGAACTCGGCGGCGAACAACTGACCCATCACGCCGCCCTCGGAGACGCCGAGCACCGACGCCCGATCCCAACCGACGGCATCCATCACCGCAGTCATGTCGGCGATGCGCTCCGCGAGCGACGGCGCGCGGTCAGGGCGATCCGAGAGCCCGATCCCGCGCTTGTCGAACTGCACGACCGTCGCGTAGCGGGCCATCGTGTCGAGGATGCGCGTGGTCGTCTCGTGCTCCCAGCAGACCTCGATGTTCGAGACCAGACCGGGGACGAGCAACAGCCGCGGCCCCTCACCGAAGTGCTGAAACGCGATGCGCAGATCACCGCTCGTTGCGTACCTGGTCTCGGGAACCGTCACGAAGGCCAGCTTGCCACATCTTGTGTGCCGGCATCGTCGGCAACTCCAGAGCCACCCACTGAGTCGCGCCCAAGAGATTGGGGAAGTCCTGCCGCGGAATCGTGTGAGTGCGCTCCACGCCGGCAATGACTACCAGTTGGCGACATGACACCCCTCGAAGCCCTCGGCTACCGCCGCTCGGCGTTCTTCGCCGACCCCATCAACGGGTCAGGGCCTGCCTCTCACGGCGTGGCCTTCGCTGTCCTCTCCCTCGGTGCCGGCCTCCTCGACGCCCTTGTCGTCGGGGCGAACCCTCACCGCGTGGCCTTCGGTGTCGTCGCCAACATCGAGCTGCTGGTCCTCCGGCAACTTAATCCGCGGCATGTGACCCTCGGTGTCGGCCTCCTCCACCTTCGATGCCTCCGGAAATCGCCTCCCGTGGCCCTCGGTGTCGGCCTCCTCCACCTTCGACGCCTCTGGCTTGAACTTCGCCGCGTGTCCGTCTGTGTCTTCGATCTCGATGTTGTTGGTGTCCTCGTTCATGGCAGTCCTCCTCGTCGGTGCCCGCTGCGGGCGTGCTTGATGTCCTCATCGTGCCCCCGACCTGCCGGCCGTTCCGTGCCCACCGTGACACAACCAACGACTCAGCAGCGACGCAAGGGAAGCAGCTTCGTCGACGGCGAGCAGTCAGCACGCGTCGAGCTTGCGGTCGGAATCCTTCAACCGGGGGCACCGGAGTTTTGCCCCTGGGGTCGTGACTCCAATACACCGCCATCGGGAAACCGATCGTGAACCCAGGAACGCGAAAGGCCCGGTGCTGCGTTTCCGCAGGTACCGGGCCTTCTTCTGTGTCGGGCTGGCGGGATTCGAACCCACGACCTCTTGTCCCCCAGACAAGCGCGCTAACCAAGCTGCGCTACAGCCCGTATGTCGACGGTCGACTCTATCGACTCGCCGCCGCAACGGCTCCACATCGTACGAACAACTGCGCTCCGTGAACAACTGCGCTACATGAACAACTGCACCAGCCGCCAGCCGAGGTACACCGCGAGCAGCACCATCATCAGCTTGAAGTGCCACGGCGCCTTCATGTCGGCTTCGTCACCGTCGTCGCCGGCGGCGAGCTTGCGCAGGTTGAGGTTCTTGGCCGTGATCGGCTGTTGCGCCGCGACCGCTCGACCGCACGCCGGGCAGGTGCCGTCCTCGTTCATGGCCGACGGCGCCCAGTACTTCGCGCACTCCTCACACCACGGCATCGCGCTGCCCTACTCGCTGCGCTTGCGCACACGCAGCTTGATGGGCGTGGACCCGAAGTCGAAGGCCTCGCGGATGGAACGCTCGAGGTAGCGGAGGTACGTGTGCGGCAGCTCGCGGTTCACGAACAGCGTGAACGTGGGCGGGTCGGTGGCCCCCTGCAGCGCGTACATCACCTTCACGCCGTGCGCTGCGGGTTGGCGCTGTTGCGCATCGGCGATGACGCGGTTCACGTCGCGGGTGGGCACTCGGCGGTGGTACTGCTCGATGGCCTCCTGCAGCACCGGGCGCAGCTTGTTGACGCCCTTGCCGGTGAGCGCGGAGATCTTGAGCACCGGCGAGTCGCCGGTGAAGTACAGCTTGCGCTTCACCTCGGCGGTGATCTCCAAGCGGCGGTCGGCGTCGTCGATGAGCTCCCACTTGTTGAGCATCACCACGATCGGGCAGCCGGCCGCGTCGACACGCTCGGCGAGGCGCTGATCTTGGCTGGTGACGCCCTCGGTGGCGTCGATGATGAGCAGCGCGATGTCGGACGCATCGATGGCCCGCAACGCCCGCACCATCGAGTAGTACTCGGCCGAGTCGTCGATGCGGCTGCGGCGGCGCATGCCTGCGGTGTCGACGAACACGATGGGCCCGTCGGGAGTGTCGACCAACGTGTCGATGGCATCGCGGGTGGTGCCCGCCATGTCGTGCACCACCGAACGATCGGCGCCGACCAGCCGGTTGAACAGCGTGCTCTTGCCGACGTTGGGCCGGCCGACGATGGCAACTCGCGGCGGCGCCACGTCGTTGGGGTTCCACAGCGCATCGCCCTCGTCGTCGAGCGGGATGTCGATGACCGGCTCGCGGGCGCCCTCGGGCAGCACGCTGAGCAGCTCGTCGAGCAGGTCGCCGGCACGTCGGCCGTGCAAGGCGCTGACCGCCTGCGGCTCGCCGAGGCCCAGCGCCAAGAACTCCCACCGGTCGTTCTCGCGGCGGTCGTTGTCGGCCTTGTTGGCCACCAGGATGACGGGTGCCTTGAGACGACGCAGCCAGTTGGCCACCGACTCGTCGTCCTGAGTGAGCCCCACCGAGGCATCGACGACGAACAGCACGACGTCGGCCTGCTTGACGGCGGCCTCCACCTGGCGGCTGACCTTCTCGTCGAGCTCGTTGCCGCCGGGCAGCCACCCGCCGGTGTCGACGAGCATGAACGGCACGCCCAGCCACTCGGCCTCCACCTCCTTGCGGTCGCGAGTGACCCCGGGACGATCCTCCACGATGGCCACCTGCCCACCCACGATGCGATTGAACAGGGTGCTCTTCCCCACGTTGGGGCGACCGACGACGACGACTGTTGGCAAACTCACGACACGCTCTCCAGAACTGCGACACTTGCATCTTGGGCATTGAGGGCGCGCCGCAAGGCGATGCCGTCCGTTGGTACCACTTCCACCACACGCGGCAGTTCGGCGACGGTGGTGCCGTCGAGGAAGCGACCTTCGCTGAGGCACACATCGGGCAGCAGGTAACGATGGCCACTCGGCTCACCGGCCAGCACGCGTGACACGTCGGCCCCCACCATCAGCCCCGTGACGCTGGTGTTACCGCCGAAGAACTCGTTGGCAACCGGGATGATGCGGATGTCGCGGCGCCCCAGCGATGCGACGAGCGGGGCGATGATCTGTGCACCGAACTCGCCGGTGAGCACGCCGATGGGCGCATCGGGCCGCGCGCCCAGGCGCACGCTGACTGCGCCGTCGGGCTGGTCGGTGCTGCAACCGCGCAAGCCGGTGTCGCCCGCGGGGTTGCGCGGCGCCCGGTAGCCCTCGGCCGGCGCGCCGTCGACGGCGGCGAAGAAGCCGCTCTGCGGGCCGGTGGGCTGGGACAACGCGCCGTTGAACTCGAGCTCGAACGTGCGCGCCATGCCGATGCCGTCCTCGTGCATGTGGAACCCCTCGTAGGCCTCCGCCGGGGGAAACGGCAGCCCGGCCATCAGGTAGTACTCGTCGGCGGCGAAGACCATGCGACGCCCGAGCACCCGCAGGAAGACCTGCTGCCACTCGTGCACTGCAGCCACCATCGCGTTCGCTTCCTCCTGCGTGTGCAGGCGCATGGCGGCCTCCGCGTTGAACTTGCTGAGCCCCAGTGGCACCACCGCAACCGATTCCAGCTCGGGGTACTGATCCAGGATGCCCACCATGGTCTGTTCGAAGACTGCGCCGTCGTTGACACCCGGGCACAGCACCACTTGGCCGCGCACCGTGATGCCGTGGTCGAGCAGAGCCCGCAGCCACCGCAAGCTCATGCCACCGCGCGGGTTCTTCAGCATGCGACTGCGCACTTCCGGGTCGGTGGCATGGATGCTGACGTTGAGTGGTGACAGCCGCTCGGTGATCACACGTTCGAGATCGGCTTCGGTGAAGCGGGTGAGCGTGGTGAAGTTGCCATACAGGAACGACAGGCGGTAGTCGTCGTCCTTGAGGTACAGGCTCTTGCGCAGCCCCTTGGGCAGTTGGTAGATGAAGCAGAACTCGCAGTGGTTGTCGCAAGTGCGCACGCGGTCGAACACCGCGCTCGACACCTCGGCACCCAGCGGCTCGCCGACACGCTTCTCGATCTCGAGGGTGAGCTCGAGCCCGCCTCGCTGCACTTCCAGCGCTACCTCGGCATCGTCGGCGGCGAAGCGCCACTCGATGATGTCGCGAGGCACGGTGCCGTTGATGGTGAGCACGACGTCGCCGACGACGAGCCCGGCCCGCTCGGCGGCGGAGCCGGGCGCGACAGCGGCGACAGTGGGCAACGACATGGTGCTCAAGGTTACCGGCGGGCGCCGACGACCGCCGGTAACCTGCACTGCTGTGACCGTCGACCGCGTGCTGCTGGCAGAGCCTCGCGGCTTCTGCGCCGGCGTGGAGATGGCCATCAAGGCCCTCGCATGGATGGTGCGCACCTTCGACCCACCCGTGTACTGCTACCACGAGATCGTGCACAACAAGATCGTCGTGCAGCGCTTCGAGGCGCAGGGCGTCGTGTTCGTCGACGACATCGCGGACGTGCCGCAGGGCATGCCCATCATGCTGTCGGCGCACGGGTCGGCACCGGAGGTCGTCACGGCTGCCCGCCTGCGCGGCAGCTACGTGGTCGACTCGGTGTGCCCGCTGGTCACCAAGGTGCACCACGAGGTGAAGGTGCGCGCCGGCAAGGGCTTTCGCATCGTCTACGTCGGTCACGAGGGGCACGAGGAAGCGGTGGGCACGATGGCCGTCGCACCCGACCACATCAGCCGAGTGGAGAGCATCGCGGAGGTGCTGGCGCTGCCCTCCTTCGACGGCCCGGTGGCCTTGCTCGCGCAGACCACGCTGTCGCACCGCGATTGGGAAGGCGTGGCGGTTGCAGTGCGCGAGCGCTACCCACAGGTGTGGTCACCCGGTCGCAGCGACCTGTGCTTCGCCACCACCAACCGGCAATCGGCCCTGATGGCGATGGCACCGCGCTGCGATGCCATCGTGGTCATCGGCTCGGCCAACTCCTCGAACACCCGCGCCCTGGAGAAGTTGGCCATCGAGGCTGGGTGTGCCCGGGTGTTCCGCGTGAACGGCGCCGAGGAGCTGCCCGCCGACCTCTCCGGCACGGTTGGCGTCACGGCAGGCGCCTCGGCGCCCGAGGAGCTCGTCGAAGCCATCATCGCCCGGCTCGCGCCTCGTGATGGAGTGGAGCTGCTGCGCGTCACCGAAGAGGACGAGTACTTCCCTCCCCCGCGCAACATCCGCGACCTGCAATCGGCCATCGGCATCGCTGCCGCGGCCATGAGCGGTGGCCGCATCGAGCTGTCGGCGGTGTTCGACGATCGCCGGCTGGCCGCCAGCGATGTGCTCGCGACGCTCGTTGCTTCCTAACCTGCTGGCCATGTTGTCGCCCACCGCTGCCACCATCCGCCTGTTCCTGCACGTCATCGCCGCGTCGGTGTGGGTGGGCGGTCAGTTCGCGCTGGCGGGTGTGGTGCCCGCGCTGCGGCGCACGGCTCCGCAGAGCACCAAGACGGTGGCGCAGGCGTTCGGTCGCATCGCCTGGCCGGCGTACGGCGTCACCGTGCTCACCGGCATGTGGAGCCTGATGGCCATCGACATCACATCGACCTCCTCCGCCTACCAGGCCACGGTGTTGCTCAAGATCGCCGTGGCCATCGCGGCGGGTGTCTTCGCTGCGATTCACGCCGCAGGGAAGAGCACGCTGTCCATCGCCATCGGCGGCGCCGTGGGCGCGCTCGCTTCGGTCGCTGCCGTCTTCCTGGGCATCCTTCTCCACACCGGCACCACCTGACCTCACCCCGCTCTCCGAGTGTGTGGCGACCAACCGAGTCTGGCACTCGGATCGTCAGTTGCGGGGGACTTGGCTCCAGGGGACTTCACGGTCGACTCGGACGTCGCCGGGCAGGCCCAGCACGCGCTCGCCGAGGATGTTGAGCATCACTTCCGTCGTGCCGCCCTCGATCGAGTTGGCGCGACTGCGCAGGAACGCCTTCTGCGGGGTGGCGTACTCCATGGCGTGCTCGGGCCGCACCATCTCGTAGCTGCCGTAGAGCAGCGCGTCGGCGCCCATCAGGTTGACGAGCGCCTCGTAGATGTCCTTGTTGAGGTTGGCGCCGGCCATCTTGCTGATGCTGCCCTCGGGGCCAGGGTCGCCCATCTTGCGATTGTTGTTGGCGCGGATGTTGGTGAGGCGCAGCACTTCGGCACGGATCCAGAGCTTCATCACTTCGTCGCGCGTGGCGTCGTCCTTCTTCCACGCCGGCGCATCCGCCCACTCCTTCATCAGGTTGGCGATGGTGCCGCTGCCGCGCTGTGGAATCGAGCCACCGATCGACTGGCGCTCGTTCATCAGCGTGGTGAGCGACACGCGCCAGCCGTCGCCGGGCTGGCCCAGCATCTCGGACTCGTGGATGCGGGTATCGGTGAAGAACACCTCGTTGAACTCGGCTTCGCCGGTCATCTGCCGCAGCGGCAGGGTCTGCACCGTGGGCGCGTGCATGTCGACGACGAACGCGGTGAGGCCGGCATGCTTCACGGCCTCGGGGTTGGTGCGCACGACGAGAAGGCCCCAGCGCGACAGGTGGGCCAGCGTGGTCCACACCTTCTGGCCGTTGACCACCCACTCGTCGCCATCCTGCACACCCTTCGAGGAGAGGCCGGCGAAGTCGCTCCCGGAGCCCGGCTCGCTGAACAGCTGGCACCAGATCTCCTCACCGGTGAACAGCGGTCGCAGGTAGCGGGTCTTTTGCGCTTCGCTGCCCCACACCGCCACCGTCGGGCCGCACATGCCGTGCCCGATCGGGTTGCGGTACATGGGGTTGGGGGCGCCCTGCGCATAGATGGTCTCGTTGATCAGCTTCTGCAACTTCGGGTTCAGCCCCAGGCCACCGTGCCCGACGGGGAAGTGCACCCACGCCAGCCCCTTGTCGAACTGCGCGCCCAGGAACGTGACCGCGTCGACCTGCTTCGGCGGGAACTCGGTGAGCAGTGCGTCGACGAGGTCGGCGACCTGCTGCTCCTCGGCGTTGAGGTGGGTCTCGGTGATGGTCATCGGTGACTCCTGATGAACGAGCCCGGCGGGACGGCCTGGCAAGGAACGCGGTGGACGATAGTGGCCCTGTGCAACGACTACCGAACCGTACGGTCGCCGTGCCGTTCCTCAGCGACGGCGCAGCTCGACCCCGGGCAGTGATTCGAGCCGGAGGGCTTCCGCCTCCCCCGCGTCGACGTCGAGGCCGAGCGCGACTTGCAGGAACGCCCACGTTGCCGACACCTGCACCTGCTGCAGTTGCCGCCACGAGCGACCGGCCGCGGCTTCCGACCCGGCGGCCGCCTGCACGAGGTAGTCGCGAACCAACGCGGGCAGTGCCGGCACACGATGGGCCAGCTCCGCGTACAGGGCGATGTCGCTGATGGCCTGATGGCCGGCGCCCTCCAGGTCGAGGCGCCACGTGGGTCGGCCACGCAGCAGTGCCCACGGCCGTTCGGCATCCACGCCGGGCGGCGTGACCTGATCTGCTGCGGAGACCACCAGCAGCGCGGGCACGGCGACGCGACCGAGCAGACCGTCGCTCATGGAGCGTGTGTAGGCCTGGAAGCCGACCACGGCGCGCACGCGCTCATGGGCCTCGACGCCTCTGCTGCCCGCTGCGGCGGCGAACGCGGTGAAGGCTCCGTACGAGTGCCCGGCCAGCACGACCCTGTCGTGGTCGATCGCGTTGGCAAGGTCGACGGGGAGCGGGTCGGCGCCGCCGAGCAGCAGGTGCAGCACCAGATGTGCGTCGGCAACGCGATCGACCTCGTTGGTGCGGTCGTCGGTGTGGGTGCCCAGCAGCCAATCCGCCAAGGCATCGCCGGGATGATCCGACGACACCACGATCGCGCCCCGAGCGGCGAACGCCTCGCACGCCATCGCGTACGAGAAGCGCATGCCGGTGCGCCCGTGCGAGAACAGGATCAGCGGATACTTGCCGCTGCGCGCCGGGGCCTCGTGCTGAGCGGTCGCCGCCGCGAAGGACACCCCGGGAAACAGCTCGTACACCGATCGCTCGGCATCGCCGACAGCGGCCGGGTACCAGAGGTCGATCGCGAGCCGGCGGTCGTTGCGCTGGTGATCGACCACCGTGATGGTGCGGCGCCCCACCGGGAAGTGTGCTGGCTCCAGTGGAGAACCTGCGAGGAGCTGGGTCATTCGTCGTCGCCTCCTTCGGGCTCGTCGGCATCGTCGATGCCCAGCGCAGCCAAGCGGGCGAGCAAACCGTCGCGAATCGACGTGCCCGGCTCGCGGGCCTTGTCGCCGGCGATGCGCCACCCCAGCCTGCTCGAGTACAGCAGCGGCGGCTCTTTCAGGCGGCCGGCATGCACGGCGACGACGCGAGTGAAGAACAGCACGTGGTCGCTCAACGCCTTCGTGTCGAACACCTCGCAACGCAACCACGAGATGGCATCGCGAACCACCGGCAGCTCCGTGCCGGGAAACACGTCGAGGAACTCGTCGGCCAGGTACCGGAACTTGCGCCCTGGGTACGAGAAGTACTGGCCGGCGGCCACCTGGTCGCCGGCGAGCACGCTGACTGCGAACTCGCCGCTGGCGACGATGAGTGGAAACGTGTCGTGCTTCGGCGAGACGCTGGCCATCACGATCGGCTCCTCGAAGCTGACCTGGCTGACCCAGTGACTGCAGTACGCACGAGCCAGCCCCTCGTGGTGCGCTCCCACCACCTGCACCCCGTGCATCATCTGCCCGAGCGAACGCTTCAGCACCTGGTCGATCATCAGTTCCAGTGTCGCAGCCAGCGAGCGTGCTCTGCTCGCTCGTTCGCCAACTCGGGAAAGGCGCCGCGCAGCTTGGCGAGCGTGCCCAACGGCCCAGGCTCATCCATCGCGACGAGGGTGTTCTTCAGGTTGTTGAGCATGCGCAACAGGATGGAGCGCGTGTGCGTGGGCTGCACCAACCGGCGATCGAGCGGCACGGTCATGCCGGTGATGCGTTGCCAGGCGGGCTCGAGCTCGTCGGCGCTGTAGCGCTGCCCGCCGTGAAACGGGTCGGCCAGCTCGTTGTTGCAGCGCACCAGGAAGTGACCGGGCAGACCGATGCCTTCGATCGGCACGTCCAACCGGCGACCGACCTCCATCGCGCAGATGCCCAACGTGATGGGAATGCCCAGCCCGGTGGCCAGGACTCGATGCAGGTACGAGTTGGCCGGGTCGCCGTAGTCGGCCTTGTTGCCGCGCAGCTGCCCGGACATGAACAGCGCCGACATGATGGAGTCGAACGACGGGGCGCAGCCGTCGGCAAGCCGATCGAGCCCGAGGATCACGTCACCGACGTCGGTGGACGGTTCGAACGACGCGCCGATGAGCCCAGCCATCAGGTCGAGATGCGACTCGGAGGCGGGTCGATTGACCAGTTCCACGAAGCGGTCCGCCGGATCCATGTGGTGAACGTACCGTCGGCTACGTTCGCCGCCATGTTTCCCGGCGCGTTCCTGAACACTCACCCCGACAAGCTTGCCGTCGTCATGGGCGGCAGCGGCTTCACGCAGACCTTCGCCCAGCTCGATGCCGCGGCCAATCAGCTCAGCCACCTGTTGCGCTCGGCGGGCGTGCAGCCGGGTGACCACGTGGCCATCTGCATGGAGAACCACGACCGCTACCTGGAGGTGGTGTGGGGGTGCCACTACGCCGGCGCCGTGTACACGTGCGCCTCCAGCCGCCTCACCAGCGGCGAGCTGAGCTACATCATCAACGACTGTGCGGCCAAGGTGTTCATCACCTCGCACTACAAGGCCGATCAAGCCACCGAGATCATGCCCACCACGCCTCATGTGGGTTTGCGGCTGATGCTCGATGGAACGGTCGCGGGCTACGACGCCTACGAGGCGGCGGTGAGCGACCAACCGACCACCCCGCTCCCCGAGGAACGCATCGCCGGCACCGACATGCTCTACTCGTCGGGCACCACCGGCCAGCCGAAAGGCGTGTCGCGAGCGTTCGTCGCCAACCCGTTGGAGACCACTGCCAACGGTGTGTCACCGCTGCTGACGCTGCTTTTCGGCGTCACCGGCGAGAGCGTGTACCTCTCCCCCGCGCCCTTCTACCATGCTGCCCCGCTGCGCTTCTGCATGGCAGCGCAACAGCTGGGGTGCACCGTGATCGCGATGGAGCACTTCGACCCCGAGCAGTACCTGGCGCTGGCCCAGCGGCATCGCGCAACGGTGAGCCAGGTGGTGCCGACGATGTTCATTCGCATGCTCAAGCTGCCGGCAGAGGTTCGGTCGCAGTACGACGTGTCGTCGTTGCAGTGCGTCATCCACGCCGCCGCGCCATGCCCGGTGCCGGTGAAGCAGCAGATGATCGAGTGGTTCGGCCCCATCATCCACGAGTACTACGCCGGCACCGAGGGCAACGGGTTCGTCTACTGCAACAGCACGCAGTGGCTCGCTCACCCGGGCACCGTCGGCACACCCATCGGCTGTGTGCTGCACATCTGCGGCGACGAGGGCGAAGAGCTGCCACAGGGTGAGAGCGGCACGGTGTACTTCGAAGGCGGCGCCCAGTTCGAGTACCACAACGATGCGGAGAAGACGAAGAGCTCGCGGCACCCCCAGCAACCATGGAGCACGCTCGGCGACGTTGGCTACCTCGATGCCGACAACTTCCTGTACCTCACCGACCGCAAGGCGTACATGATCATCTCCGGTGGGGTCAACATCTACCCGCAGGAGGCAGAGAACGTGCTCGTCACCCACCCGAAGGTGGTCGACGTGGCCGTGTTCGGTGTGCCCAACGACGACTTCGGCGAAGAGGTGAAGGCCGTGGTGCAGCCGGTGTCGCCGCCCGCCTCCGAGGAAGAAGCTGCCGCACTGGCCAAGGAGCTGATCGCGTTCTGTCGATCGCACCTCGCCGACGTGAAGTGCCCACGCAGCATCGACTTCCGCGACGAACTGCCGCGCCACCCCACCGGCAAGCTCTACAAGCGCCTGCTCAAGGACGAGTACTGGCAGGCCGCCGGCCGCAGCATCTAGACGTGATGACCGGGCGCAACGCCCGGCGCCTGAGGAGCTGACCGACCATCGCGCTGCTCTCGGTTGGTGGGCAGCCCCCATGTGCGGGGTGCTCGCGCCACGGCAACGACATCTGTGGTTGCGGGGGGTGCCAACCTGCGTTTCCGTGCCACGAGATGAACACCCCCGTGCTGCCGCGACGCCAAGGAGATCGCCGGTATCGCCAGTGCTACAGCGACACCTGCACTCGGTTGCGGCCGGAGCGTTTGGCGCCGAGCAGCGCACGGTCGGCGGCACTGAGCACCTCACGCGGCCGAGCATGCTCGCTGCCCACGGCGACGCCGACGCTGACCGTGACCTTGGCTGCACCACAGTCGTCGGGCAATGGCTGGCCGACCGCCACGACCACCTGCTCGCCGATCTCTCGCGCGGCTTCGATGTCGACACCGAAGTGCACGAGGGCGAACTCGTCACCGCCCAACCGCGCCACCAGATCCGTTGGGCCGGAGACGCTCACCAGGCGCCGTGCAACTTCCACCAGCACACGATCCCCGCACTCGTGCCCGTGCACGTCGTTGATCGCCTTGAACTCGTCGAGGTCGATGTACAGCACCGTGATGAGCGCCGGATCACAGGTCATCATCTGCTCGTCGAAGCCCGTTCGATTGGCGACACCGGTCAACCCGTCGCGACGTGCAGCCCGGCGGAGATCGTCGTTGGACCACTGATGCGAGAGCGCGAGCGCAGTGATGTCGGCGAGGTGATCGAACAGTTGCCGGACGAAGCCGGGCAGCGGCCGCCGATGCGGTGCGATGAACCCCACCAGCGCGGCAGCACGGGTGCCGTCGACATCGATGGGCACGGCGACCAACGCCTCGAACTTCTCCGCCCGAGCAGCGTCGGCCAGGGCCATCGGCAGCTCGTCGAGCCCGAAGAGCGCCACCGTTCGCGACTCGACCTCGGCCCACGGAGCGGACGACAGGTGCATCTGCTGGTGCACCGCGTCGCGCAGCGCGCTGCTCACGGTGCTGCCGTGCAACCGCGTGAACCGGCCGTGCACCGGCTGGCTCAGGACGCAGCCAACCAGGTGGCGGCTGTCGGTCCGGTCGCCGACCAACGCATCGGCGCAGCGCTCGAGCACCTCATCGACAGCCCCGCCACGCAGCAGCGCCTCCAACGCGCCGGTGGGAGTGGATCGGGTGGAGTGCGGCACGAAGCTGACCACCCACCCTTCGAACGCCGAACCATCCCTGACGGCCACGGCGCTGACATCGACGAGTGCCGTCGCCCCCGACGCGGCCACCAGCGTCAGCTGGAACGGCACCGGCATGTCGACGCTGAAGTCCTGGCGCTCCGCTGCCTGCTGGAAGATCGACGCGACCATCTCCTGCTCACGCGGCACCACCAGGTCGAGCGACTGACGCCCGATGAGGCCTTCCGGCCGGTAACCGAGGAAGGCACCGTGCGCGCCCCAGGCGTCGACGAACACGCCGGTCTTGTCGATCACCGCCACCAGCGGCCGCAGGTGGTGCAGCACGCGTTCCGCTGCCAACGCCCGCGGACGAGCGGCCGCGCTTGCAGCGAGTGGTGAGTCCTGCACGCTGCGTACCCTAGTGAGCCTCGGCGAGGTGCGAGTCAGGAGCCGTGGCGCTCGGTGCGATCAGTGCGCGCTGGCGACGTGCAGCCGCTGCAGCACGTCGGCCAGCCGCAGGCTCTCCGCAGCACCGAACACCGGTTGGGCGGCGCCGGCCACCACGTCGGCGAAGTGGCCCACCAGTGCGCAGTAGGCGTCGCCACCGTCGCACTGGAGGTGCTCCTCGGTGCCATCGCGGCGTTCGATGACGAGCTCGCTCGGCTCGAGCGGGCCCGGCGCATGCCAGCCCGGCACCTTGACGATGGCCTCGCTGGCGGCGAGCCCCATCGAGCGGTGCGAAGGAGCATCGAACGAAACCCCGAACGAGCTGCCGAAGCCACCACCCCAATCCACCCATCCGGTCATCGCGATGTCGACGCCTGCCGTGTTGCGCACCGCGTTGGCGCCCACCGCCACCGCGTCGCGCCGGGCCATCAGCATGAACGGAGCGATGCAGTAGATGCCCACATCGAACAGAGCACCCGCGCCACGGAGATCCAGGCGGTGGTCGCCGCCGGCCAGGTCCATCGGCCAACTGAACGACGCGGTGCCGTGCTGCAACCAGCCCAGCTCGCCACTACCGGCCAGCTGCAGCACCCGCGCCGCTCGCGGGTGGTGCGGCCACATGTACGCCTCGAGCACAGTGAGCCCGGCCGCCGCTGCATGCTCGAACACTGCCGCAGTGTCGCTGGGCGACAGCGTCAGTGGCTTCTCGCACAGCACGTGCTTGCCGGCGTCGAGGGCACGATGAGTCCACTCCGCGTGCAGGTGGTTGGGCAGCGGGTTGTACACGGCATCGATGTCGGGACGCGCCAGCATCGCCGAATACGGCGCCAGCGACTCGCCCTCGCGGCTCGGCTCGGCGGCAATGGTGTGACCGGCAGCCAACATCGCCGGCCGCAGGCTCTTGCGGAAGATGTGGCTCGAGCCGCCGAGCACACCCCACCTGATCGGCAGCGAGCTCATCTCGACAGCACGACCATGCGGATCTCGGTCATCTCCTTGACGCTGAACGCCGGCCCCTCGCGAGTGTTGCCGCTGTCGCGCAACCCGCCGTACGGCTGCTGGTCGGCTCGCCAGGTGGGCACTTCGTTGACCAGCACCCCACCGAAGTCGAGCGTGTGCACCGCCTGCAGCGCCTTGGTGATGTCGCAGGTGAAGATTGCGGCCTGCAGCCCGAACTTGGTGTCGTTGGCCAGCGCGATCGCTTCGTCGAGCGTGTCGTAGGCCGTGACCGTGACCACCGGCCCGAACACCTCCTGTGCACACACCTTCAGGTCGGGGGTGGCGTTGGCGATCACCGTCGGGCGCAGCACGCCGTCGTCGGTGAGCGAACCGCCGGTGGCCACCGTGGCGCCAGCGGCACGGGCTTCCTCCACCCACCCGGCAACGCGATCGCGCTCACCCTTGGAGATGAGTGCCGAGACGTCGGTTGCTTCGTCGAGCGGGTCGCCGACGACCAGCGTGTCGACGTGCGCGACGAGTGCCGCAGTGAACTCGTCGGCGATGGAACGATGCACGAGCACACGCTGCGTGGAGATGCAGCTCTGGCCGGCATGACTGAAGCCGGCCATCTTGATCTTGGCCGCCGCCGCCCGCCAGTCGCCGTCGGCCTCGATGATGCACGGTGCGTTGTTGCCCAGCTCGAGCCCGACGCGCTTGCGAGGCGCCCGCGCCCGGATGCCCCAACCCACCTCCGGCGACCCGGTGAACGTGATGAGCGCGATGTCGGGGTGGTCGACGATGGCGTTGCCGACGGTGCTGCCGCCGCCGGTGACCACCTGCAGGTACTCCGGCGGCAACCCGCACTCGTCGATGAGCATCTGCGCCAGCGCGAGGCTGCTGAAGGGCGTTTGGCTGGCGGGCTTCAGCACCACCGGGCAACCGGCAGCGATGGCGGGGCCGACCTTGTGCACCACCAGGTTGAGCGGGAAGTTGAACGGCGCGATGGCACCGACCACACCGATGGGGATGCGCAAGGTGAAGCCCACCTTGCCCTCCCCCGCCGGAATGGCATCGAGGGGGATCATCTCGCCGCTCAGCTTGCGCGCCTCGGCGGCAGCGAACTGGAACGTGCCGGCAGCACGCTCGGCCTCGACGCGCGCGGTCTTGATGGGCTTGGCCGCCTCTTTGGCGATGATCTGGGCGAACTCCTCGCGCCGGGCGGTGAGGCGAGCGGCCGCCCGATCGAGGATGTCGGCCCGCTTCCACAGCGGCAGCGGGTTGGAGTGGAGCGCAGCCTTGGCGATGGCGACGGCGCGGTCGACGTCGGCGGCGGTCTGCGCAGGGATCTCGCCGATGACGGAATCGTCGTAGGGCGAGCGGACGGTGATCACATCGGACATGCCAGCGACGATACTGGTCTCGATGAACTCCCATGACCGAACGATGGGTCGCCTGCACCCCTACCTCGAGTGGGACGGCCCCATCCCGTTCGCACACCGCGGTGGCGCCAGCGACGTGCCGGAGAACACGATGCCGGCCTTCCAGTACGCGATCGATGCCGGCTACCGCTACGTGGAGACCGATGTGCAGGTCACCGCCGACGGCATCCTGGTGGCCTTCCACGACGACGACCTCAGCCGCACCTGTGGGCGCCCCGGCCGCATCAGCGACCTGCCCTGGAGCGAGGTGAAGACCGCGCTGGTCGACGGCACCGCGCCGATCCCGCTGCTGGAGGACATGCTGGGCACGTGGCCGGAGCTGCGGGTGAACATCGACTGCAAGACCAACACGGCGGAGGATGCGCTGGTCACCACACTCGTGCGCTGCGCCGCGCTCGACCGTGTGTGCGTGGGGGCGTTCAGTGATCGGCGGATGAAGCGGCTCACCGCCCGGCTCGGCGACAGGTTGTGCACTGCGCTCAGCCCCGGCGGCGTGGTCGCGCTGCGCTTCGGTCGGCCCCGCCGCCCGGCGGCCAACGCAGCGCAGGTACCGGTGCAGCAAGGGCCGATCACAGTGGTGAACGAGCGGTTTGTGCGCAGAGCCCACGCGCTTGGTATCAAGGTGCACGTGTGGACCATCGACGAACCCGCGGAGATGCACCGACTGCTCGATCTGGGCGTCGACGGCATCATGACCGACAAGCCGCAGGTGCTGCGTGGCGTGTTCGAGCAGCGAGGTGCATGGCGATGACATCACCGTCGCACGCCCCTTTCCACACCACGCGCGCGCCGCGGCACATGGTGGCGAGCGCTGATGGCCTCGCCACGCAGGCCGGGATGCACATGCTCGAACGAGGTGGCAACGCCGTCGACGCCGCCATCGCCACCAACGCGGCCATCGCCGTCACCGGCCCTCACCTGTGCGGAATGGGCGGCGACCTGTTCGCGCTGGTGCACCACCAGGGTCGAGTCGAGTGCCTCAACGCCAGCGGGCGGTCGGGCAGCGCCGCCGATGCCGCCGCCGTGCGCGCCGATGGGCACCGCGTCATGCCGTTCCGGCACGACATCCGCACCGTCACCGTTCCCGGCTGCGTCGACGGCTGGGTGGCCTTGCACCAACGCTTCGGCTCGCTGCCCCTGGGCACCTTGCTGGCGCCGGCGATCCGGCTCGCGAGCGAAGGCTTCCCCGCCAGCCCACTGCTGGTCGGCTCGCTGGCCCGCCTCGATGCGCAGGCCCGCGGCACACTGCACGAGCTGGCCGGCCAGGCCCACCGGCCCAACGATCGCGTGCGGCGACCGGGCGTGGCCAACGCGTTGCGAGCGATCGCCGATGGTGGGCGGGAGGCGTTCTACACCGGCGACTTCGGTCGCGGCCTGCTGCAACTGGGCAACGGGTGGTACACGGAGGCCGATCTCGCGCGCAGCCAGGCCGAGTGGGTCGCCCCGCTGCAAGCGCAGGCCTGGGGCGTCGACCTGTTCACCGTGCCACCCAACTCGCAGGGCTACCTCACCCTCGGCGCCGCGGCGCTGGCGAGCAACCTGGAGCTGCCCGCCGACACCACCGACGAGTGGTGGGCACACCTGCTCATCGAGGCGGCGAAGGTGGCCGGCTACGACCGGCCCGCGGCCCTGCATGCCGGCGCCGATGGCGAGGCACTGCTGCGCGCCATCGCCGATCGTGCGCATCTGCTGGATCACGATCGCGCCGCCGGCTGGCCGATGGCGGCCAGCGCCGGCGACACCACCTACCTGTGCACCGCCGACGAGCAGGGCATGGGGGTGTCGCTCATCCAGTCCAACGCGTCGGGCTTCGGCTCCTGGCTCGTCGAGCCCACCACGCAGATCAACCTGCACAACCGCGGCCTGGGGTTCAGCCTGCAGGAAGGCCACTCGGCCGAGCTGGCCCCGGCGACGCGCCCTCCGCACACGCTGTCGCCGGCCCTGGCCACCCGCGACGGCCAACTGGCGGCCGTGTTCGGCACCATGGGCGGCGACGCCCAGCCGCAGATCCTGCTGCAACTGGCGGCGCGGCTGTTCCATCAGCACCAGTCGCCGGCAGTTGCCATGCATGCCGGCCGTTGGGCGCTCACCGGGCCCGTCACCGGTTTCGATACCTGGACCGCTCCTGCGGGCCCGATCGTGGAGATCGAGGGCAACGCGCCCGGGCACTGGGCCACAGATCTGGCCGCACGCGGGCATCGCACGTCGGTGCTGCCGGCCTACGACAGCGCATTCGGGCACGCGCAGATCATCATGCGCGACGACAACGGGTTCTGGGCCGGGGCCACCGACCCGCGGGCCCGAGTCGGTTCGGTGGCCGGTGCCTGACCACTCCCACCCTGCGCTCGCCGTGCCCACGCCCGGCGACCGGTCGCTGGTCATCGTCGATGCACTGCTGGCCGACGGCACCACCACGTCGGTGCGCATCGTCGGCGGCGTGGTGGCGGCTCTCGGCGGCGCGCCGCTCCCCGGCGACGAGGTGCTGCCGGCCTACGGGCGGTTGTTGCTGCCTGCCATGGCGGAGGCCCACGCGCATCTCGACAAGGCGTTCCTCGCCGAGACGGTTGCCAACCCCACCGGCGATCTGATGGGCGCAATCGTCAGCATGGAAGCGCATCGCCCGCGCATCACGGAGGCCGATACGGCGATGCGAGCCGAGCGGGCGGCACGGCTGATCGCCGCCAACGGCGCCACCGCCATTCGCACGCACGCCGACCTCACGGAGGCGAACGGCGTCACGTCGGTCGCGGCGTTGCTGCACGTACGAGAACTGCTGGCCGACCTGGTGCGCATCGAGGTGTTCGCGCTCAGCGGGTGGCCAAGCATCGGCGCGGCCGGGGCGCAGCAGCGTGCACTGCTGCGCGAGGCGGTGGCGATGGGCATCGACGGCATCGGTGGCTGCCCGCACCTGGAGGCCCACCCCGCAGCAGCCAACGAGACGTTCCTGGCACTGGCACAGGAGGCCGGGCTGCCGCTCGATCTGCACACCGACGAGACGCTCGACCGCTCCCGATTCGCGCTCGAAGACCTCGCCGAGCGAGTGCTCGACCGGGCCTTTCCCCACCGAGTCACCGCCAGCCATTGCGTCAGCCTGGGAATGCAGACCGAGGCGGTGCAGGCCAGGGTGGCCGAGAAGCTGGCGGCAGCGGCCATCAGCGTGGTCGCGCTTCCGAGCAGCAACCTGTTCCTTCAGGGCCGCGATCATCAGGTGGCCATGCCACGCGCGCTCACTCCGGTGAGGGCCCTGCGCCGAGCAGGCGTCAACGTCGCGGCCGGTGCCGACAACCTGCAGGACCCGTTCAACCCGGTGGGGAGAGGTGACTGCATGGAGACCGCCGGCTTGATGGTCATGGCCGGCCACGTGCTGCCCGACGAGGCGTACGCCATGGTCAGCAGCCGGGTCCGTCAGCTGATGGGTCTCGCCGCGGCAGGCACCGCGGTCGGCGAGGTTGCCGACCTCGTGCTCGTGCCGGCGCGAACCACTCGCGAGGCGATCGCCTTCGGCCCTCCTGGCCGGGTCGTCATCCGTGCCGGCCGCGTCGTCGACGCGCACTGACCAGCCCCGACCCGGCATCACGAAACAGACTGTTCACAACACGCCGCGCCAGCAGTAACAGTCGCTGTCGTACGATGTCGAACGTCATGGTGACCCCACGCGATGCCCCCGCAGCAGGCCGCCTCGCCGGAAGGCGAGTTGTCGTCACCGGGGCGGCGCGCGGCATCGGCGCCGCCATCGCCCAGGCCTTCGCCGGCGAAGGTGCCCGCCTCGCGCTGATGGATCGGGAAGGCGATCAGTGCCGGGCCACCGCCGCGCAGCTGGGCGCTCTTGCGCTCGACGTAGACCTCGCCGACCCCACCAGCGCCTGCGATGCCATGCAGGAGGCCGTCGATGGCCTCGGTGGTATCGACATCCTGGTCAACAACGCCGGCATCTTGCACATGGCCCCGTTGCTGGAGATCACCGTCGACGATTGGGATCGCACCTTCGATGTCAACGTGCGCGCGATGTTGCTCACCACACAGGTCGCGGCAAGGGCCATGATCAGTGCCGGGCAGGGCGGCGTCATCATCAACATGGCCAGCATGGGCGGCAAGTTGGGTTCACCGAACCAGGCGCACTACGCAGCCTCGAAGGCCGCCGTCATCAGCCTCACACGAGTGTCGGCACTCGAGCTCGGCGAGCACGGCATCAGAGTGAACTGCATCTGTCCTGGGTATGTCCTCACCGAGATGGGCGCCGCCACCCGCACGCCCGAGATGGTGGCGAAGTGGTCGTCGATGTCGCCGCTCGGCCGGTGCGCCGAGCCTCATGAGGTGGCCGACATGGCGGTGTTCTTGGCCTCTGACCAGGCGAGATACTGCACGGGTCAGGCCATGAACGTCAGCGGCGGGATGGTGATGCACTGATGGGTTTCGCAAGGCAAGCCGGAACGATCGCACCAACTATGGTTCCCCGGATGAACGACTCGGCGCTTGCCCCGGCACTGAGTTTCAACGGGGTGTCGATGGTCTACCCCGATGGAACGCACGCTCTCAGTGAAACCAGCTTCGATGTGCGGCCCGGCGAGTTCGTCACCGTCGTCGGCCCCTCCGGTTGCGGGAAGAGCACGCTGCTCAAGGTCGCGTCCGGGCTCAACAAGCCCACCACCGGCTCGGTCACGGTCGACAGCCGCGCCGTCGGGTACGTCTTCCAGGACGCCACGCTGCTGCAGTGGCGCAACGTGCAGCGCAACGTCGAGCTGCTGGCCGAGCTGGAAGGCGTCGGCAAGGCCGAACGCGCGTCGCGGGCCGCCGACGCCATCTCACTGGTCGGGCTCTCCGGGTTCGAGCGCAAGTACCCCAAGCAGCTGTCCGGCGGCATGAAGATGCGGGCATCGCTGGCGCGCAGCCTCGTCCTCGACCCGAAGGTGTTCTTGTTCGACGAGCCATTCGGCGCCGTCGACGAGATCACGCGCGAGCGGCTGAACGACGAAGTCATCTCGCTCTTCGCTCGCCAGGGCTTCGCCGGTCTGTTCATCACGCACTCCATCAGCGAGGCAGTGTTCCTCTCCACGCGGGTGCTGGTGATGAGCGCCCGGCCAGGCCGCATCGTGGCCGACTACCCCATCCCGTTCGAGTACCCGCGCCTGCCCGACCTGCGCTTCCACCCGGAGTTCGCACGCTTGGCGGGGCAGATCTCGCACACCCTGCGCGGGGCCCACGCATGAGCCCCGAAACCGAGCACGTCCTGGCCATCACCGAGGCCGAAGTGCTGTCGCACGATGCGCACGAGCCGCCGGTGCACGTCGACTTCGATGCACCCCCGGTCATCAAGCCTCCTCGCGAGTGGAGCACCATCATCGGCCCGGTCGTGGTGTTCGTGCTGTTCATCGGGTTCTGGGAGTACATGCACCGCGATGGCATGCGCCGCTTCCTCGACAAGAAGCCCAGCCTGTTGCCCTCGCCGGTCACCGTCATCGACCAGGCGTTCCTCGACAAGCGCGTGCGCGGCCAGTTGCTGGAAGGCCTCGGCTGGACCAGCTACGCCGCGTTCGTCGGTCTCGGCATCACCATCGTGATCGGCATGTCGCTGGCCGTGCTCATGGCACGGGCCGTGTGGCTCGAGCGATCGATCTACCCCTACCTGGTGGCACTGCAGGCAACCCCCGTACTGGCCATCGTGCCCATCATCTACTCCATCTTCGGCGGCGGCATGGAGTCACGCATCTACGTGTGCGTGATGATCTCCATCTTTCCCATCGTCACCAACACGCTGTTCGGGCTCACCTCGGTGGATGCGGCGCAGCACGACCTGTTCACCCTGCGCAACGCCGGCAGCTTCACCCGCTTGTTCAAGCTGCAGTTCCCGGCCGCGATGCCCGCCATCTTCACCGGCTTTCGCATCTCGGCCGGCCTCGCCGTCATCGGCGCCATCGTCGGCGAGCAGTTCTTCCGGCAGGGTCAGAAACCCGGCATCGGCATCGTGATGGAGCAGTTCCGCCAGAAGCTGCGCTACCCCGCCATGTTCGGCGGGCTCATCATCGCTGCGCTCCTCGGCATCACCGTCTTCTTCGTCTTCAGCAGGCTCGCCAAGCTCGTCGTCGGGCATTGGCACGAATCCACTCGCCGAGGCAGCTGACCAGCCGTCCTCACCAAGATGTCCTTACCCACACGAGATTGCCCGCAATCTCCCGAGCAGCGTGAACCCAACAACACCAAGGAGCCATTAATGCAACAGCGACGAAGCCGCAACCTGCTGGCCATCTCGCTCGTCTCCCTCGTCGCACTCGCGGCCTGCGGCGACGACGAGACCACCGAGTCCACCAGCGCAGCAGTCGAGACCACCGCAGCCGTCACCGAGACGACCGCGGCCACCGACACCACCACCGCCACCGAGGAGACCTCGGCGCCCGACACCACCGGCGGGGAGGCCGGCGGTGCACTCGCAGGCATCTGCCCCGAGACCGTGATCATCCAAACCGACTGGATGCCCGAGGCCGAGCACGGCTTCCTGTACAACCTGGTCGGCGACGGCTACGAGATGGACGCCGACTTGGCCTACGTCACCGGCCCGCTGCTCGACAGCACCGGTGCCGACATGGGTGTCGACATCCAGGTGCGCTCCGGCGGTGTGCCGCAGCAGTTCAGCCCGGTCTCCCAGCTGCTGTACAACGACGAGGACATCCTGCTCGGCTTCGTGTACACCGACGAGGCCATCCAGTTCTCGGGCACCGAGTACCCCACCGTCGCCGTCATGTCCGGCTTCGAGAAGAACCCGCAGATGATCATGTGGGATCCGGCCACCTACCCCGACGTCACTGGCGTGGCCGATCTCGGCACCGCTGGTGCCACGGTTCGCTACTTCGGCGGCGCGGCGTACATGGACTACCTCACCACCACCGGCATCCTCAGCCCCGACCAGGTCGACGGTTCGTACACCGGCGACCCGGCGCTGTTCATCGCCGATGAGGGCAAGGCGGCACAGCAGGGCTTCGGCTCGGCCGAGCCGTACCTGTACGAGGTCGAGCTCACCGACTGGGGCAAGCCCGTCGCCTACGAGTACATCAACGATCTCGGCTGGCGCAACTACGCCCAGAGCATCGCCACTCGGCCGGAGAACATCGACACCTACGCCGATTGCCTCACCGCCCTCGTGCCGATGATCCAGCAGTCGGCAGTCGACTACCTCACCGATCCCACTCACGGCAACGAGGTCATCCTCGCCGCAGTCGAGTCCTTCGGCGGCGACTTCGGCTGGACCTACACCGCTGGTGCGGCCGACTTCGGTGTCAGCACCATCCAGGCCGACGGCCTGCAGGCCAACGGCACCGATGGCACGATGGGCAGCTTCGACCTCGATCGGGTCGCCGAGCTCATCGCACTGGCAGTGCCGATCTACACCGAGCAGGGCTCGCCCCCCAAGGACGGCATCGTGCCCGACGACATCGTCACCAACCAGTTCATCGATCCCTCGATCGCACTCTGATCGAGATCGGTGTCCTGAACACCTGAAGCAGGAAGATCACAGGAGAGGGCGTCGGCTGCGGCCGGCGCCCTCTTCGCATCTCCACCCCGGCTCGACAGCCACTTCTCAGATGAGCAACTGCACCAGGATGAGCTTGAGGATCATGGCCAGCGGCAGCACCAGTGCGTAGCCCGCATCCACTCGTTCGTCGCCCTTGGTGCTCTCCGCTGCGTACGCGTGCACGGCCGGCTGCGTCTCGACACCGGCGATCTGACCGGCAGCCGACACCGGGTCGCTGCGCAGGATGCGCATGAGCAGGGTGGTGGCCAGCGCGATCGTGCTGGTCACGATGAGCGCCGCAACGGCCAGCCGGGCACCGACGGCAGTGCCCGCCGCGTCGGCGAAGGTGGCGCCCGAGCGGATACCCACCGAGCCGAGGAAGATGAGGATGCCCAACTGCCGCAACGTGAGGTTGGCGGCATGCGGCACCTGCCAGGTGATGCGACCGGTGCGCGAGAGCGTGCCGAGCACCAGCCCGGCGATCAGCGGGCCACCACCGACGCCCAGCTCCACCGAGCCGCCGCCGGGCAACGGGATCGCGATGAGGCCGATGAGCAGACCGATGGACATGCCGATCGCGAAACCCATCGCATCGACTTCGCCGAGGCTGCGATCAGAGTCGCCCAGCAGCGTTGCCACCGCCGGCAGCCGCGCCGATGGGCCCACCACGCGCAGCCTGTCGCCGAGGCGGATGACGAAGTCGTGATCGGCCACGACATCGGCATCGCCGCGACGCACCCTGGTGACGGTGGCGCCGAAGCGGCCCTCCAGATCCAGGTCGCCCAGCCGGGCGCCTGCCAACGCCCGGTTGGAGACCGAGATGCGGCGGAAGTCGAACGCCGTGCGATCGAGCGCGAGATGCCGGTTGCTGCGCTCACCCGCCCAGTCGATGAACTGGTGCACATCGTCGGGGGCACCGATGACCACGCACAGATCGCCCGGTACCAGGCGCACGTCGGTGGTTGCCAGCTCGACTCGACCATCGTGCTCGTACCGCGAGAAGGCCAGACGGGCGTCGTTCCAGTGGCGCAGGTCGCCGAGCACCGGCAGATCGGTGCGCGCCACCAGCACCGTCGCACTGGTGGTGGTGCGCGCCGCCGGCTGCGCCGCCGGACCGGCAGCCTGCGTCGCGCGGGTGGCCCGGCGCAACGAGAAGTGCGCGGCGAGCAGCATCATGACCACGCCGAACGGGTACGCGAGCGAGTACCCGACCACAGGGTCGGTGACGCTGCCATCGGCGATCTTCGGCGCCAGCGACTCGATGGCGGCCGACAATGCCGGCGTGTTGGTGAGCGAGCCGGCGAACAGGCCCGCCCGAGCACCCGCGTCGAAGTCGAGCGCGGTACCCAGCGCAGCGACGCCGGCGGTGATGAGACCCAACAGCACGGCGACGCCGACCAGCACACGAGCACCACCCCGTCGCAGCTCGGCCAGGAACGAAGGGCCGGAGGCGAGACCGATGGTGTAGATGAACAGCGCCAGCCCGATCTGCGAGACCACCAGCGGCGTGTTGGCCAGCCGCTCGTCGAACGCCGAGAACGCCAGCCCGACGAACAGGGCGGCCGCCGGGCCCAGCGCGACGCCCTTCACACGCACACTGCCCAGGGCGCCACCGACCCCGATGACGATGAACAGCAGCAGCACCGGGTTGTCGATCAGCAAACGCACCCTCCGGTTCTACCATCAGGCGTTGGCCGTGCCTCCGTGACGGTAGGCGCACAGGTCGAACGCGTTGCCGGCGGGGTCGGCCATGTTGGCGATCGACCCGTACGACTCGTCTCGGAGCGGGGCGATCAGCGACGCACCCAATGACTGCAGGCGGGCCACTTCGCCGGTGAACTCGACCGCGGAGCAGGCGAGGTCGAGGTGAGTGCCTCCCGGCCGATGTGCGCCGCGTTGGATGCCGATGCGGCGAACCTCGTCGGCATCGCTGAGCACCACCCACCGATCGACATCCTCACGCTCGGTTTCGTGCAGGAGCAGCGCCGCGCACCAGAACGCTGCCAGCGAGTGGGGCTGTGGCGTGTCGATGGTGACGAGGTCGAAGCGCGTGGGCATCAGTGCACGGCAGCCGAGTGGGCACCCGCTGCCGCGAGCACGACCTGCAGCAACACGTCGGCGCCGGCCACGACGTCGGCGGGTGTGGTGTACTCGGCGATGTTGTGCGACAACCCATCGACGCTGGGCACGAAGATCATGCCGGTGGGGCACACGCGGGCGAGCATCTGTGCATCGTGACCGGCGCCGCTGGGCATGCGCATGGTGGTGTGCCCCAGCGCACGGGCTGTCGACTCCACGAGACCGATCATCGACTCGTCGAACTCGACGGGCTGGAATCGGGCGAGCGTGCGGCGTGCGATGGTGACGCCTTCCTCGCCGGCCAGCTGCTCGCAGAGCGCAGCGAACACTTCCTCCGCCTGCTGCAGCAGCCCCTCGTCGGTGTTGCGCAGGTCGACCGTGAGGGTGACGGTGGCCGGCACCACGTTGACCAGGTTGGGGTGGAACTCGCAACGGCCAACCGTGGCCACCTGCGTGCCTGCCATCGCGGTGGCGATGGCGCGCACACCGGTGGTGATGGCCGCCGCGACGAAGCCAGGATCGTGGCGCAGGCGCATGGGCGTGGTGCCGGCGTGCGCCGACTGGCCGGTGACGGTGACCTCGGTCCACGAGATGCCCTGCACGCCGGTGACTGCGCCGATGGTGAAGCCTTGGTCCTCGAGCACCGGGCCCTGCTCGATGTGCAGCTCGAAGTAGGCGTGCGGTGCTGTCGCAGTGGGGCAAGGGGTGGGGCCGGCGTAGCCGATGCGAGCGAGCTCGTCGCCGAGCCTGGCGCCGTCGTCGGCCGCCCGCACGTCGAGTGCCGCTTCCACAGCCATGCCACCCACGTACACCAAGCTGCCCAACATGTCGGGCTGGAAGCGAGCACCTTCCTCGTTGGTGAAGTACGCCACGCTGATCGGGTGCACGGTGGCGACGCCGTGCTGCTCGAGCGTCTCGATCACCTCCAGCCCGCCGAGCACACCCAGGTTGCCGTCGAACCGGCCACCGGTGCGCACCGTGTCGATGTGCGAGCCCACCATCACCGCGGCCGCCTGCGGGTTGGTACCCGCCCGGGTGCCCACCACGTTGCCGACGGCGTCGACGACGACGGAGAGGCCGAGGTCGTGCATCCAGCTCAACACGAGGTCGCGCCCTTCGCGATCGGCGTCGGTGAGCGCCAACCGAGCACACCCTCGCTCGCCGGCAGCACCGTGCACTGCCCCCACCTCGCCCAACGCCTCCAGGCGCGCCCACAGGCGATCGCCGTCGATGCGCAGAGTGGCGTGGCTCACGTCCCCGCCACCGGTCGCCCGAAGTTGAAGGTGGAGATCTCGCGCAGCGCTTCACCGAACCCGCGCACTGCTCCGTCGAACAGTTGGCGCCCCAGCTCGGCCGTCGCAGCAGTGGGGTCGCCGATGTAGCCATCGGGGAAGAAGTCGTTCGACATCCAGCCGAAGCTGACGCGACCGCCGAAGCGCACGTACGTGTTGAGCGCGAGCGCCTCGGGCACCCGCCGCTGCGCAAGCGCGAGGTTCACCAGATGCGGCGCCAGGTGCAGCATGATCGACGTCTCGTCGGTGCCGCCATGCACACCCATGCCCAACTCGTCGGCCGGCGAGGCGCCGCCTTGATCAGCCGGCACGCCGGGGTGGGTGACGAAGGTCATCAGCCCGTGCGCCAGCCGGAGCTCGCGGTTGGCGACGTTGAGCAACGCACTGTTCCCGCCGTGGCCGTTGAGGAACACGAGTCGCTTGGCCGGGGTGGTGGCGATGCAGCGACCGAGGTCGTCGAGCACTGCCAGCAACGTGGTGGCACTGAGCCACACGGTGCCTGCCGACCAGGCGTGCTCGTTGCTCTTCGTGTACTCCAGCGTGGGCAGCAGCCACACGTCGAGCTCGTCGCCCACTTCGGCGATCGCGGCCTGCGCAACGGCCGTGGCGACCACCGAGTCGGTGCTCAGTGGCAGGTGCGGGCCGTGCTGCTCGATCGCCCCCAAGGGCTGCACGAGGATGCTGCGTTCGGTGAGCAGTTCGGTCACTTGCGGGCCGGTGAGGTCGGGAAAGTAACGAACGCGAGTCACCTCTGCACGTTACCTGCGAGGCCCGTTGCGCCCGGCAGAATGGACGCGATGAGTGCGAAACACACCGCCGCCGGCTCCAGCGCCACGACCACCGGCATCGCCGACTTCGATGCAATCGTGGTGGGTGGCGGTCACAACGGGTTGGTGTGCGCCGCGTACCTCGCGCGAGGCGGGCTGCGCACGCTGTTGGTGGAGGCACGACACGCCGTGGGAGGTACCGCCGCCAGCGAGGAGTTCGCCGGTGCGATGGTGAACATCTGCAACTGTGACCACATCACGTTCCGAACCACACCGGTGATCGAGGAGCTGGGCCTTGCCGGCCACGGGCTGCGCTACCTGGAGGTGGAGCCGGCACAGGTGAACATGTCGTGGAGTGGTGGTGCGGCGTGGGCCAGCTACCACTCGCTGGAGCAGACGCTCGACTCCATCGGCCGCAACTACCCCAGTGAGGTCGACGGGTACCGTCGCTACGTGAAGGCAGCGATGCCGGCGGTGCAGTTGGTGTTCGACGCGGCCAACGACCCGCCGAGCGTCCGGGGCCTCACCAGGAAGGTGCTCGCCAAACGTGGGCGCGGCGTCGCCACGATGCTGCGCTGGAGCCGCCGCAGCGCAGCCGACGTGATGCGCGAGTTCTTCACCACCGACGCACTGCAGGGCCCCGGCATGCTGGTGGGGCCGATGGTGTGGGGCATCTCACCCGAGTTCAAGGGCAGCGGCCTCGGAGCGCTCACCTACGCGCTGCGCCACGTCGGCCGTGTCGGCCGACCTGTCGGTGGCAGCGGCGAGGTGCCCCGCACGCTGCGCGCTTCGTTCGAGGCCGCAGGCGGCGTGGTGCGGGTGAGCACCCGGGTGGAGGCCATCACCTGCGAGGGCGACGGCGTGCGCGGCATCACCCTCGCCGACGGCACGGAGATCACGGCGCCGATCGTGGTCTCCGCCTGCAACCCGCACGACACGTTCCTCTCCTGGTTGCGCAACCCACCGTCGCAGGCTCACGCGATGGTGCAACGGTGGAAGGCGATCCCCCACGACGACGGCTACGAGTCGAAGCTCGACGCAGTGATGACGGCAGTGCCCCACCTGCGCGCAGCCCAGCGGGCCGGGCTGGATGGCGACCTCACCGCCACCTACGCAATCGCGCCCACCATCGCCGACATGCACCGCGGCTACGAGATGATGGCTGCCGGCCGTGTGCTCGACCGGCCGGGCCTCATCGCCAACGTGCCCTCGGTCGGCGACACCACCATCGCACCCGACGGGCGGCACGTCCTGAGCCTCGAGACGCTGTACACGCCGTACGGCCTGCCCGGGGGCTGGGCGTCGTCCACCGAACCAGCGCGGTGGCTCGACCTGTTCGCCGACCTGGCCGAGCCCGGCTTCAAGGACAGCCTGGTCGAGTGGCGAGCGATGACTCCCGATCGCTACGAGCGCGAGTTCCACCTGCCCCACGGGCACGCCACCAGCTTCGCCGGCGGGCCGCTGGCAGCGCTGCACAACAAGAACCCCGAGCTCACCCGCTACGAGACGCCGGTGAAGGGCCTCTACATCACCGGCGCCGCCACCTTCCCCGGTGCAGGCGTGTGGGGCGCCAGCGGCCGCAACGCGGCGATGACGGTGCTGCGCACACTGTGAGCCCAACCAGCCTCACGGCTTCTGGGCGTGATCCGTTCCAATTCGACGTCTGGGCGTGATCCGTCTCGGACAGTGAGACGGGATCCGACCAGAAGCCGGCCGCGACAGCCTCCGAGCGGGGTCGGCTCGACCCACCTGGGCCGAGCGTGAGGCGTCAGGCGTCCTTGACCGACCAGTCACGCCGCGCGACGGGCTCCTTGTCGCTCCAGGGGAAGTTGATCCACTGGTCGGTGTGCTTCCACACGTACTCGCACTTCACCACCGAGTGGCTCTTCTCGTACAGGCACGCAGTGCGCACCTCGGCCACCTTGCCGGCGCAGAACTCCATCACGCTGCGCAGCGTGTGACCGGTATCGGCGACATCGTCGGCGATGAGGATGCGAGCATCGCTGACGTCGACGAAGTCGGGGGCAGGCGGCAGGATGCGGGGTACCTCCAGCCGTTCGTCGACGCCGGTGTAGAACTCGACGTTCATCGTGTAGACGTTCTTCACGCTGAGCGCATACCCCAGCGCACCTCCGATGAGCAGGCCGCCACGGGCGATCGACAGGATCATGTCGGGCTCGTAGTCGTCGGCTACCAGCTGAGCCAGCGCGCGCGAGGCCTCACCGAAGATCTCCCAGGACATGATTTCGCGTTCGTTCGACACGAGTTGCAACCTAACCCATCACGCCCACGGCCGCGAAGAGCACCCGGCAGTCACAGGCAGATGTCGGCGGGGCGCACCGGCACCCGCCACAGGTCCTTGCCCAATGCGTCGCGAATCGCGGCCACCACCGCCGGGGTGGACGAGATGGTGGGCGGTTCGCCGACGCCCTTCGCGCCCAGCGGGGCCATCGGGTCGGGCTCCTCGATCAGCGAGATGACGACATCAGGCATGTCGAGGAACGTGGGCAACAGGTAGTCGGTGAAGCTGGCGTTGCGCACATGACCGCCTTCCTGGATGATCTCCTCCATCACGGCCAGGCCGACGCCCTGAGCGATGCCGCCCTCGATCTGACCGACCACGCTGAGCGGGTTCAAGGCCCTGCCCACGTCTTGCGCTGTGGCGATCTGCACCACCTTCACCAGACCCAACTCGAGATCGACATCGACCACGGCTCGGTGCGCGACGAACGCGAACGCCGTGTGGCAGTTGCCCTGACCCATCTCGTCGAGGTCTTCCGTGGGGCGGTGGTGGTGCTCGAAGGTCTGCTCGATCACCACCCCGGCCGAGGCGAGGCCGACCGGCACGCGCAGCGTGCCACCGGTGTCGACCACATCGGAGCCGTCGATCGCCAACCGCAGCGGATCGACGCCGTGCGCAGTTCCGACACGCTCGAACAACCGCTCGCGCACGAGGCGACAGGCGCCGTCGACCGCTCCCCCACTCATCCAGGTCTGGCGCGAGGCCGACGTGGAACCCGCCGACCCGATGGTCGTGTCGATCGGCTCGAGCACGACCTCGTCGACGCCCAGGACGCTGCGCGCGATCTGGCCGGCGATGGTGACGAAGCCCTGACCGACTTCAGATGTCGCGAACTTGACGAACGCCACCCCGTCGGCCAACCGCACGCGCGCCGTGGAGTAGTCGTCGAAGGCTTCGCTGTACATCAGGTTCTTGATGGCGACTCCCCAGCCGATGCCGCGCCGCACGTGCCCCACGTCGGCCGTCAAGCCGCTGCCACCGGGCAGGCGCAACGGGTTGGCGTCGTGCCCACCCACCGGCTGATCGGGCAGCGGCAGCGCCGCCGTCTCCTGGATGCAACGGGCAACCGGCGCCACGTTCTGGATGACCTGGCCGGTGATGAGGTGATCGCCGGTCTGCATCGCGTTGAGCAGTCGAATCGACACCGGGTCGGAGCCGACCGCTGCCGCCAGCCTGTCCATCTGGCCTTCGTGGGCGAAGCACGCCTGCACCACACCGAACCCACGCATCGCGCCGCACGGCAGGTTGTTGGTGCGCACCGCCCACCCGTCGACGGTGGCGTTGTCGCACTTGTACGGGCCCTGCGCGTGGGTGACGGCGTTGATGAGCACGGCCGACGACGTGCTGGCATAGGCCCCGCCGTCGAACACGAACCGGGCCTCGATGCGCCGGATGCGGCCGTCGAGCTCGGCATGGTGGCGCATCCAGATGGTGCACGGATGACGATGCACGTGCCCGAGGAAGCTCTCCTCCCTGCTGTACGCCATGCGTACCGGGCGCCCGGTGCGCAGGGCCAGCAAACAGGTGTGCACCTGCAAGCTGATGTCTTCGCGCGCCCCGAACGCTCCGCCCACACCGCCGAGCGTGAGGCGCACCTTGTGCGCCGGGAACCCGAGGCAGGCGGCGATCTGCTTCTGATCCTCGTGCAGCCACTGCGTGGCGACGAACAGCTCCACGCCGTCGCCACCGCTGTCGGGCACGGCGAGCGCAGCCTCCAGCCCGAGAAAGGCTTGGTCCTGCATGCCCAGGTGATAGGTGCCCTCGACCACCACCGGCCCGTCGATGGTCTGGTCGCCGCGCACGATGCGCTGGTGGCGCACGACGTTGCCGTCGGGGTGGATGGACGGGTGCGTACCGTCGACCGCACGCTGCGGGTCGACCAGTGGCGCCAGCAGCTCGTACTCGACGACGATGGCGGCAAGCGCACGGCGGCAGGTGTCGGGATGATCGGCGGCGACAGCAGCCACCGGCTCACCCACGTACCGCACGACATCCGAGGCGAACACAGGTTGATCGCTGCTGATGAGGCCGTAGGTGGCCTTGCCGGGCACGTCGGCGGCCGTGACGACGGCCTCGACCCCGGGAATCCTCCAGGCACCCGACACGTCGATGCCGGTGATGCGCGCGTGCGGATGCGGCGAGCGCAGGGTGGCCCCCCACAAGAAGCCATCGGCGGTGAGGTCGCTCGAGAACGCGAAGGTGCCCTGCACCTTCGCCACACCATCGGGCCGCGCGACGCTGTCGCCGAGGCGGCCACCGACGTCGCGACGAGTTGCCGAATCGGTCATGGCGCCACCTGCGAGCGGCGAGCGACTGCAACCCGCTGCACCGCGTCGATGATGCGGCCGTAGCCGGTGCAGCGGCAGATGTTGCCCGACAGCTCCTCGCGTATCTCCATCTCGGTGGGCTCGGGAGAACGCTCGAGCAGCGAGTGCGTGGCCATGATGAGGCCAGGGGTGCAGAACCCGCACTGCACCGCCCCGGCATCGACGAACGCCTGCTGCACATCGCTGGGCGAACCCACGGGGGCGACCCCTTCGATGGTGACGATCTGCTGCCCTTGCGCGGCCGCGGCGAGCACGAGGCAGCTGCACACCAGCGCGCCATCGACCAGCACGCTGCACGAGCCGCACTCGCCCTGCTCGCATGCACCCTTGCTGCCCATCAGCCCCAGCCGCTCGCGCAGCACGAACAGCAGGCTCTCGCCCAGCCACGCGTCGCGCACGTCGCGACCCTGGCCGTTGACGTGCAGCACGTACGCCTGGTTGCTGCCGAGGTCGGTACCCGCTGGATCACTCATTCGGAAACGCCCTTCGCAGCAGTCGGCCCGCCAGCACGCCAACGGCGTGGCGGCGATAGGCGGCGGTGGATCGATGATCGTCGATGGGTCGGGCCTCGTCGCGGGCGAGTGCGACGAAACGCTGCAGCGCTTCGGCAGCGACACGCCGGTGCTCGAAGTCGACATGCTCGCGAGCGAAGCGCTCTGCATCGGGGCACCGCAGCACAGTGGGGCCGACGGACCCGAGCGCCAGGCGCACCGACTCTGTGACCGTGTCGGTGACCAGCGCGACGCTGGCCACCGCGATCACCATCGCGTTGCGCACACCCACCTTGCTGTAGCCCTGCCAACCGCCGAGCACCGGCACGGTGACACCCGTGATCAGTTCGCCCGGCAGGCGGGCGGTTCGCTTGGGCGCCACCATGAACTCGGCGAGCGGCAGGTCGCGTGCGCCGGCGGCCGATGCGAGGTGCACCGTGGCATCGAGCGCCGCCAGCACGGGCAGCCCATCGCCGGCCGGCGAGCAAGTACCGAGGTTGCCGCCGATGGTTGCAGCATGGCGGATCTGTGGCGACCCCACCGTGCGCGCTGCCTGCGCCAGCGCCGGTACCCACGAGGCGATCGGCTCGTCGGCGATCTCCGCGTAGGTGACGCCCGCGCCGATGTGCAGCACGCCGGCCACCGGATCGTGGTGCCAGGTGCGCAGCTCGGCGACCCGCGCAAGCGCGACGACCTCCGACACCTGACGATGACCGCCGTTGAGCTCGACCATCAGGTCGGTGCCGCCGGCCAGCAGCGTCGCGTGCGGCGAACGCGCGAGCGCCTGGAGGGCATCGTTCAACGAGGCAGGGACGATCACTGACATGGTGCTGCGACGTTACATTTCGTCAGCGCCGAAGCACGGCTTCACTCGACGACCAGTCCGTCGATGCCGTCCTCCGGCGGCGGCATCTTCGGGTCGAGCTTCTCCAGATGGTGCAGCAGGATCTTCGCCACTGCCAGGTTGCGCACCCAGTTGCGGTCCGCGGGCACCACGTACCACGGCGCAGCAGCGGTGCTGGTGCGACCGATGGCCTCCTGGTACGCCTGCTGGTACTTCGCCCACAGCTTGCGGTCGTCGAGGTCGCCGAGGCGGAACTTCCACCGCTTCTCGGGATCGTCGACACGTTCCTGCAGCCGCTTGCGCTGTTCGTCCTTGGAGACGTTGAGGAAGCACTTGACCACCGTGGTGCCCTCGTCGGCGAGCAACTGCTCGAACCCGCGAATGTGCTCGTACCGCTTCGACCACACCGCGCGCGGCACCAAGTTCTTCACCCGCACCACCAACACGTCTTCGTATTGACTGCGGTTGAAGATGCCGATGAGGCCCTTGGCCGGCACCTCGGCGTGCACCCGCCACAGGTAGTCGTGCTGCGCCTCGGGCCCGCCGGGCACGCCGAAGCTGGAGACCCGGAAGCCGGCCGGGTTGAGGCCCGACAGCATGTTGCGAATGGTGCCGTCCTTGCCGGCCGCGTCCATGGCCTGCAGCACCAGCACCACGCTGCGCTGCTTCTCGGCGAAGAGGCGCTGCTGCAGCACATCGAGCCGCAGCTTCACGCGCCCCAGCTCGCGCGCCGCCGACTCCTTGTGCCAACCGAGCGTGGCATCGGTGGAGTGGTCGCGCAGCTCGAACTGCTTGTGATGGTTGACGCGCAGCGGCGCGATCGGGTCGGAGGCCATGCGGCCGACGCTACTTCACCGAGTCGCCGGATCGTATGGGCAGTGGCGACAACCGCTCTCGCAGCAGTAGCCGCGATCAGCCAGGAAGCGTGCCGTGAACACCGTGTTGCCGGTGACCGGATCGCGGTATGCCGGCACTCCCGCGGCCACCGCGGCGGCGTGCCGGGCCATGCCATCGTCGAAGCTGCGGTGGCGAGGCGAGTAGCGACGAGGCAACGGCAACGTCAGGTGGTGCTCTCGTAGCGCTCGCACCTCATGACCGTACCTCCGTGTTGACCGCGGCCTTCTCGTTGTGGCTAAGGTGCCTCTCACCGAGGTGTGATGGGGGTCACACCGGCTCCCCAGCGACGCCTCGGCCATGAGTACTCGCTCACACACGAAATGGGGGAAGAGGATGAGTCACTTGAACGCACCGTCACGGCGCAAGCCGGGCAGGCTGCTGGCCGCCTTGGTCATCAGTGCAGGTCTTATCGGGGTCGCTTGCGGCAGCGACGACACC